>TARA_R110002050_G_scaffold300648_1_pt1 | contig 47073 bp, 41 predicted proteins | sample TARA_R110002050 | Tara Oceans TARA_R110002050 (sample SAMEA4396988) | marine metagenome | biome: Polar Biome; feature: [DCM] deep chlorophyll maximum layer (ENVO:01000326); material: water (ENVO:00002006), including particulate matter (ENVO:01000060) such as... | depth 25 m
GCAGGATAAATATATGACCTGAACCCCTTTTTTAAGGTTCGACTAATTATTTTTAGCTACTTGTGTGATGTCTCACTTTGTTCGACATGACAAACCAATCTAATTGTTCGACATGATTAAACTATTTGATTATTTAAAGTTTCCCATTTAGGATTAAACTCAGATATAAGATTGTTTTTCTTTTCTCTTCTCCATTTTTTAAGTTCTTTTTCTCTTGCTATGGCTTCTTTGGGAAATTGAAATCCTTCGTAATACACTAAAAAATTACAGTTATACTTTCCGGCAAATGATAGTTTTGCATTTTGACTATCAAAATAATGTTGTGATAATCGTTTTTGGATATTATTTGTGACCCCTATGTATAGTGTGGTTCTGAACTCGTTAGTAATGATATAAACGAAATAATTATGCAGCATTAAGCAATTGATTTATAATTTTAAAAATATAAATATTTTTAAAAACGAGCTACCTCTTTTATAAGTTACTTTTGTGATGTCTCTCTTTGTTCGACATGACTAACTTGAGTCACCTCGAACGCAAGTGAGAGGTCACATAATATTGGTTTTTAAGTTATAGTTTTTAGCTACTTGTGTGATGTCTCCCTTCGGTAGACATGACTTTTAACCAGGAACCAAACTCCCCCACTCGGTCCAGGAACCATCATATACAGAGATGTTTTTATATCCTGAAATTTGAGCCCCTAATGCTAATACGCAAGCAGTAATGCCTGATCCGCAAGAAAAAATAATATCTTTTTCTTTTGGCACAACCTTCATAAAAGTAGATTCAATTTCAGATTTAGATTTTAATTTACCATCTACCAATAAATCTTCAAAAGGTAAATTAGTAGAATTAGGTATTGTTCCCATGCGCAAGCCTTCCCTTGGCTCTGGTACTAAGCTTTTAAACCTACTTTCTGAACGGGCATCAATAATTGCGTGACTTTTGTCTTTCGAAGCCTTTACAACATCTTCAAAAAACATCATGAGTCCTGGCTTTTTGGTTGCTACAAAATCACCTGATTTACCTGTATAAAGTTTCATAGATTCAATTGCAAAACCAGTTTTTTTCCATTCCGGAAATCCACCATTTAAAATAGCCACATTTTCATACCCAAAAGCTTTAAACAACCACCAAACACGCGCACTTGAGTAAATGCCTTTATCATCATAAACCACAATAGCGCTGCCCATATTAATTCCTAAAGCTCTGGCTTCTTTTTGAAATTGTTCTTGTGATGGAAATGTTGATGGAAATAGCGCAGAAACATCACTGAACTTATTTTTTATATCGAATAATCGTGCATTAGGAATTTGAAATAGAGAGGCGGCAAACTCCTTATTTATAGTGCCATCCAAAATAACCAGATTATCCGCTTCTAAATGCTTGTACAACCAAGAAACTGAAACTATTGGTTCTGTAATGTTAATCATAACCATATTAAGAATCTAAATCAAATGTCTCTGACGGATCTTTTATATCATGGTAATTTAACATGTTTTCTCCATCAGCAACAATAGAACATACTGTGGCATCACCTGTAACATTTACTACGGTTCTAAACATATCCAAAATTCTATCAACAGGAAAAATTATGGCAATCCATGCCGGATTTAAACCAACAGAATCCAATACAATAATTAACATAACCAACCCTGCACTTGGTACGGCGGCTGAACCAATAGAAGCCAACGTTGTGGTAAGCACAATGGTTAATTGTTGACCAAAAGTTAAATCAATCATATGTAATTGAGCCAAAAATATAACAGCCACCGCTTGATATAAACTGGTTCCATCCATGTTTACAGTTGCTCCAATTGGTAACACAAAACTGCTGACTTTTTTATCAACACCAAGGTTTTGTTCAACACATTCCATAGTTACCGGTAATGTAGCAGCACTACTTGATGTTGAAAAAGCCAAGGTTTGTGCCGGACCCATGGCCTTGAAAAACCCAACATACGGAATCTTTTTCACAAAGCCTTTCAATATGGAAGGATACACAATAAAAATCATTAATAACAGACCAATTAAAACTGTTAAAGAATACCAACTTAACCCCTTAAATATTTCAACAACTTTACCTATATCATTTCCTGCCATTTTACTAACTACACCAGCCAATAAAGCAAAAACAAAAAATGGCGCAGCTTGCATAACCAAATCCACCATTTTTAAAAAAACCTCATTGATACCATCTACGAGGTTTAAAACCGGTTGTGATTTATCATTGGGAATAAATAATAAACAAACTCCAAAAAAAATGGCGAAAAAGATAACCTGTAACATCAACCCGTTATTGGAAAGCGAATAGAAAAAATTATCCGGAACTATATCTATCAATGGTTGTAAAGGCGAAACATTTTGTTGTTGTTTAGCTTTTTCTAATTTATCTGAAACCGACATTTCAGTAATCTGATCATGGGTAAGATTAGAAATTGCCGCTACTCTGTCCGCATATTTTGGGTCTTTTAAATAATGGACACCATCTTTAATGTCGTGCCCTTCTGAATTCGCCCAAATTTCGTAATTGATTCTATTATCAATTCTACTTTCTTTATCAATGAGTTTTCCTGGTTTAATAGTGTTTACTAATACCAAACCCAAAGAAATGGCCATTATGGTTGTAATTAGGTAAATAAACAAGGTTTTCCCTCCCATTCTACCTAAACTTTTTGGGTCGCCAATATTGGCGACACCACTAATTATGGAAAATAATACTAACGGAACAGCTATTAATTTCAATAGATTAATAAATATGGTTCCGAACGGATCAATCCAATCAATGGTAAACGCACTCCATCCTAAGGTACTGGACAATAAAGCCCAAATGATTCCAAGTATCATTCCAATTAGAATTTTCCAATGCAGTGCGAGCTTTTTCATACTTCCTCTCCTAACCTCTCCAAAGGAGAGGGACTTTTATTAGTTAAACTTTAAATAATTATTTACTACTTTTTAGCCCTGATTGCAGCGACATCCTTTTTATGCTGAACCGTTTCAGTATCATTTTGATACTTTTTGAGTTTAGCACAAAAAAGATATAGCGAAAAGCAGGTAAAAGCTTCTAATTATACACTTTATTTTGTAACCAAAAATCTGCTATAACCAATGCGGCCATAGCTTCAACAATAGGAACTGCTCTTGGAACTACACAAGGATCATGACGACCTTTTCCATGCATTTCAACTATATTCCCATCTTTATCAATGGTTTCTTGATTTTGCATAATGGTAGCTACAGGTTTAAATGCTACGCGAAAATAAATATCCATTCCATTACTGATCCCTCCTTGAACACCACCCGATAAATTAGTTTTTGTGCTGCCATCGGCATTAAAAATATCATTATGCTCACTGCCTTTCATTTTAGCGCCACAAAATCCACTGCCATATTCAAACCCTTTTACGGCATTTATGGATAGCATGGCCTTTCCTAATTCGGCATGTAATTTATCAAAAACTGGTTCCCCCAAACCAACAGGAACATTTTGAATGACACAAGTAACTGTTCCTCCAATAGTATCGCCTTCTTTTCGTATTTCCCTAATTCTATCAATCATTTGCTCTGCAACGACTTGATCTGGACAACGAACCATGTTTGATTCTATTAAATTAAAATCCAGTTCTTGATATGGTTTTCCAAGAAAAATATCACCAACCGAGGATACAAATGCATTAATTTTTACATGTTTTAATAACTGTTTTGCAATAGCCCCCGCCACAACACGACAAGCTGTTTCACGTGCAGAACTACGTCCACCACCCCGATAATCACGGACACCATATTTTTGATCATAGGTATAATCGGCATGGCTTGGACGATATACATCCTTAATATGTGAGTAATCTTTTGATTTTTGATTGGCATTTTCAATAATAAACCCAATTGAAGTACCTGTTGTTTTTCCTTCAAAAATACCAGATAAAAATTGTACACTATCTGGTTCCTTACGTTGTGTCACGATCTCAGATTGACCCGGTTTTCGTCTGTTTAGTTCGTTTTGAATTGCCTCTATATCTAAATCCAATCCAGACGGACATCCATCAATAACGCCTCCTAAAGCGGTTCCATGGGATTCGCCAAATGTGGTAAGATTAAATAATTTTCCAAAGGAATTTCCTGCCATAAATTATATTTTTACGCTAAAGTAATTTTATTCTTAGAGAAACAAAAATTGTTATCCCTTAATTAGTTATAAAATTATAACAACGCTTCCTTCAAAATAGTTATAGGATGCAATGCTTTTCGGTTAGTTCCATCTTTTATTTGATGTCTACAACTAGTTCCATTTGCTGAAATTATGGTGTCAATAGATGCATTTCTAACTGCCGGAAACAAGGTTTGCTCCCCTATTTGCATACTGATCTCATAATGTTCTTTTTCATATCCGAAACTTCCTGCCATTCCACAACAACCACTTGGGATGATAGTAACTTTATAGTTTTTAGGTAGATTTAAAACACAAAAACTAGATAATTGATTACTTTGGGATTTTTGATGACAATGCCCATGGAATTTAATAATTTTTTCTTCGGAAGTAAATTGTTCTGGAGTAATATGACCTAGTTTTATTTCTTGTTGAATAAACTCTTCAATTAAAAAAGTGTGTTCTGCAATATTTTCAGCGGAAGCTTTATCCTCCGCCAACCTTAAATATTCATCCTTAAACGTTAAAATTGCTGAAGGCTCAACACCTATTAACGGGCTTTCTGAAGTAATTAAATCTTTAAAAATACTAACATTTTTATTGGCTAATTTTTTGGCTTGTAAAAGCAATCCTTTAGAAAGGAAAGCACGTCCAGATTCCGCATGATTTATAAGCTCAACATTATAATTTAGCGCTCTTAATAAAGTGATGGCATCCAAACCTATTTGAGTATCTAAATGGTTGGTAAATTCATCATTAAACAAATAAACTGTTTTTATATATTTATTACTAACTGTTTGTTTTTCATATGATTTAAATTCTTTGTTTAAACTTTTAGTTGAAATCATAGGTAAACTCCTTTTTTTAGCTATTCCGAAGGTTTTCTTTAAAATAGAAGATGTAAGTTTATGAGAAAATATAAAATTTGTAACCTTAGGGAATTTGCTTCCAAAGTCATTTAATTTATTGTTATATGCAAACAATTTAGTACGTAAAGAAACCCCATTTGCTTTTTGATATTGATATTGAAACTCCGCTTTTAAGCTGGCAACATCCACACTACTTGGGCATTCACTGGCACAAGCTTTACAGCTTAAACACAAATCAAACACTTCTTTAAGCTCCTTATGATTGAACTTGTTCGGTTTATTTGAATGGGTTAAAAACTCACGTAAGGCATTTGCTCTGGCACGCGTGGTGTCTTTTTCATTTCTGGTTGCCCTGTAACTTGGACACATGGTACCACCAAACTCAGGAAGCTTTCTACAGTCACCTGAACCATTACATTTTTCTGCTTCTCGCAAAATTCCCAATGACGATGAAAAATCCAGAACGGTTTCAATTTCAGGTTCATTTCTATCAACCTCATATCTCAAGGATGTATCCATAGGGAATGGGTCAACAATTTTTCCTGGATTGAAAATGTTATCAGGGTCAAAAGCTGTTTTGATACGCTTCAAAATATTATAATTAGATTCCCCAATCATAAATGAAATGAATTCTGCTCTCACAATGCCATCCCCATGTTCACCGCTCATGGACCCTCTATATTTTTTGACTAAATGTGCAACATCCGTGGTTATTTTTCTAAATAAAACAACATCTTCACTCTTTTTTAGATTTAAGATTGGTCGCAAATGCAATTCACCTGCACCTGCATGCGCGTAGTAAATAGCCTCTTGATTATAGCGTTTCATCAAAGCAGTAAAATCCTTTATGTAATTTGCTAAATCTGGTAAAGACACCGCCGTATCTTCAATACAGGCTGCCGATTTTTTATCACCTATAATATTCCCTAAAAGGCCTAATCCTGCACTGCGTAAATTATTTGCTTTTTCAATTTCAATCCCTTCAAGTTTAGGATATGCATAACTTAATCCTGAATACTCTAAATCTTTTATTAATTTTTCTGCTAAAATATCAACGTCCTGTTTTGTATATGCCTTCACTTCACACATTAAAATAGCTTTCGGGTCCCCTACAATAAATTCTCTGTTTTCTTGCTGGGTTTTGTTATGTTTCGTGCAATCCAATATGGTTTTATCCATCATTTCACAAGTATACAAATTATGTTTCATGACCATTTCAACAGCATTTAAACAGGTTTCTATGCTAATAAAATGTGCTGCTATCATAACAGCTTCTTGTGGAGGTAATTTATCTAATTTTAAAGTGATTTGCGTGGTGAATGCCAAGGTTCCTTCACTCCCTGAAAGTAATTGACACATGTTGAACTGTTGCGATGACTTTGAAAACACATCACTCTTTATCAATTCATCAATAGCATACCCCGTATTTCGTCTGTGTATTTCGGGTTTTGGAAATTCAGCAATAATATTATTTTGAACCTCTGAAGAGTTTAATTCAGAATAAATCATTTTATAAATATGGCCTTCCAATGAATCCAATTCAGATTTTCTTTTAAATGCATCAACAGAAATTACGTTAAAAGTTGCTTCACTTCCATCACTTAAGATACTTTGTAACTCCAACACTTTATCTCTGGTAACTCCGTATTTTATTGAAGTTGTTCCAGATGAGTTGTTACCTACCATTCCACCAATCATGCAACGATTTGATGTTGAAGTATTTGGAGAAAAAAATAAACCGAACGGTTTTAAATAATTATTCAATTCATCTCTAACAACACCTGGTTGTACAGTAACGGTTTGTTCTTTTTCATTAATATCTAAAATTTTAGTGAAATATTTTGACACATCAACAACAATACCCTTACCAACACATTGTCCGGCAAGTGATGTGCCTGCTGTTCTGGGGATTAATGAGGTTTCATGTTTTTTCGCAAAGGCAATGAGTTTTTTAATGTCCTCTTTATTCTTTGGATACGCAACAGCTAATGGCAACATTCTATAGACCGAAGCATCTGTAGCATACAAGGCTTTCATTAAGTTGTCACAAAACAATTCTCCTGATAATGAGGTTTTTAATAATTGTAAATCTGGTGTTAACACCATAGTTTGATAAAATTGTTTATAAATCTATATTAGAGTTAAATATAAATACATTTTTGGCGTTATTTTTGTTATTACAATAAGAATTATAAAAATGGGCTATTTTTTAAAATTGCTCGTATATGAATTATAAAAACAAAAATTATAAATTATGAAAAAATTATTTTTAATAGCCGTTATATTTATTGGCTTTTCTTCCTTTTTACATGCTCAAAATATTTCTGATAATGCCATTGGTTTACGTTTAGGTGACAGCAATGGTATGGGTGCTGAAGTATCCTATCAACGTGCATTAGGAGGTGATAACCGATTAGAATTGGATTTAGGATGGAGAAATGGAAACGATTACAATGGTTTTAAACTAACTGGACTCTACCAATGGGTATATGCTTTAGACGGAGGTTTTAACTGGTATGTTGGTGCTGGTGGAGGATTGGGTTCCTTTGATGGAAAAAACAATTTAAACGGTTATAATGATACTTTTGTTTACGCAGCTGGCGATTTGGGTATTGAATATGGTTTTGACATTCCATTAATGCTGTCATTGGATTTTAGACCAGAATTAGGATTTGGTAATGACACTTTGAATAATAACGATTTAGATTTTGATGTTGCTTTAAGTATTCGCTATCAGTTTTAATGAAACCCTTTTAAAAAATAAAAGAGGTTGTCTAAAAAGTCGTCATTGCGAATAAAATGAAGCAATCTGCAAATTGCAAGTAGTTGATTTACAGATTACTTCGAAATAAAAATTTCTCGTAATGACGGTTAATATACACTTTTTAGACAGCCTCTTTTTGTCTTTTTCAGTATATTATAATATAATGATTAATAATAAAATAATAATAATTGCTCCTGATGAAATATACAATCCATTACCAGATGCTCTTACTTCTCTTTTAATTTCTCTAACTTCTTTTCGGAGTTCTTTTCTCTCGTTTGATTTTAAATCGGATTTATCCATTGCTTTTATTTCGTCCAATCTATTGAGCATGGTTTTAATTTCAACAGGGATTTCTGTCGCTACGGCATTCTTTAATACTGGGTTGTTTTCAGAAGCCCTCATGGTACTTGTAAATAAACTTAATAATAAAACTATTATTAAATAAGATGCTTTTTTTTTCATGTCGTTATTGTTTTAGCTATTAATTAATTAAATATACAAATTAATTGACCAGATGGCTTCATGTTTTATTTTATATAAAAGAAATAGTACCAATTTTAATTTTAAAAAATGACTAAATATAAAACTGGAAAGTATTAGAATTCTCAAATTCAATTCTTTTTGCTATATTTAAACTAAGTGAATATCAAGCATAAGAATACCTGTCTTGAAAATTATCATTAAGAAACTCTTTATGCCCCAAATATGAAAGTTTAAAAATTAACCTAAATTGTAATTTTCATGAAAAACAAATGAACACGACGTGACGCTATAAAATCCTTAAGTTTAACCTTAGGAGCTTTGGCCATACCAAATTCAACATTTTCATTTGATGAAAATAAAAACCCAATTTTATTACCTAACAAAAAACTCAATTTAAAAAATCCCATAACAGCCATCACTTGTGGAGCTGGTAATAGAGGTAATGTTTATGGCGATTATTCAATTGCATTCCCTGAACAACTAGATATTATTAGGGTTGCTGAACCAATTCAGGTTAGAAATGAACGTTATACACCAAAATACAATAATATAAATAAGAACCGTTTTGATACTTGGGAAGACGTTTTTAAAAGACCAAAATTTGCTGATGCCATTATTATAACAACTCCAGATAACCTGCATTATGGCCCGTGCATGAAAGCTCTGGAAATGGGATACGATGTGTTGTTGGAAAAACCCATTTCTCCCAGTGAAAAAGAATGTCGGGATATTTTGAAACTTGCTAAATCAACCGGAAGAATCGTTGCTGTTTGCCATGTGCTGCGTTATGCGCCTTATTTTGTAAAACTCAGAGAGATCATTCAAAGTGGTGTTCTTGGTGAAGTAGTTAGTATCCAACATTTGGAACCTATTGAGCATATTCATATGAGTCACTCTTATGTAAGAGGCAACTGGCACAATAGTAAAGAAACAACCCCAATCATATTAGCCAAGTCCTGTCATGATCTTGATATATTAAGATGGATGATTAATAAACCTTGTGAAAAAATTCAAGCTTTTGGAAGTTTAAGTTGGTTTACTAATAAAAATGCACCGGAAGGCAGCACAAACCGATGCACAGATGGTTGTACTGTTGAAGCAAATTGTCCATATTCTGCTTTAGAAATATATTACCGTAAAAGACAACGCAATTATGTGTTTGATTTACCGGAAGATGAATCAGAACAAGCGGCTTACGTTTTAGAACAACTTAAAACCACTGATTATGGTCGATGTGTTTACAAAATGGATAACGATCAACCAGACCATTATACATCAAATATTTTATTTGAAGGTGGAATAACCGCTGCATTTTCAATGGAAGCTTTTACTTCTTACGATGGAAGAAGAACCAGAATCATGGGGAGCTTGGGTGATGTTGCTGGCGATATGAGTTCATTTGTTATGACTGATTTTTTAACCGGTACTAAAACAGAATGGAAACAGGAAAGTGATAGTCATGGTGGTGGAGACTGGCGTCTTGTAACAGATTGGATTCATGCTGTTTCTGAAAACAACCCTAACTTGTTAACCTCTACAATAGATGCATCGATTGAAAGTCATGTGATGGGTTTTATGGCTGAAAAAAGTCGGGAAACCAATCAGGTGATGGAAGTTAAAGTTTAAAATAAAAAAATTCTTGAAACCGACTATCCCCGAGGCAAGCCATAGGGGTATTATGCCGATTTCATTTTGACCTCAGGGCCAAAAAACGAAATTTTGTATTTTACCTCACCCGAAACTGCCAAAAAGGGCAGTTTCGACCTCTCCAAAGGAGAGATAAATCGGAAACCCCGAGGCACAGCCATCGGGGAATTCATTAGATTAAATTCAACCTAAATGTATCCATAAATTAGCTTAAAAGCATACACTTTGATAAGGTGTCTTCATAAATAGCTTCGTATTGTGGTACTATTTTATGTAAATCATATTTTAAAGCTTCCTTGCGCGCATTGGCTTTAAAAGTTTCAAGACGCTTATTGTCACTTAAAATATATAAGGCATTTTTGGTCATATCATCTACATCACCAACATTACTTAAAAACCCTGTGACACCTTGAATATTAACTTCAGGAATTCCCCCGGTATTACTTGAAATAACAGCAACACTGGATGCCATAGCTTCTAATGCCGCCAATCCAAAACTTTCTGTCTCTGATGGCAATAAAAACAAATCGCTAAAACACAATATTCTATCTATTTCATTACTTTTTCCGAAGAAAATAACCTTATCTGAAATGCCTAATTTTTGACATTGCCACTCTATTTTTTCTCGCTCCGGACCTTCACCTACCAACATTAATTTAGCTGGTATTACTTTTTGAATATTATTAAAAACGGTTATCACATCATGAACTCGTTTCACTGGTCTTAGATTACTGATATGTGTAATGATTTTTTCATTTTCCTTAGCCATCATAGCACGTTGACAATCAGTAAACGTATTGCTATATTTATCCAAATCAATAAAATTAGGCACCACTTTGATATCATTTTTAATATCAAATAATCGTAATGTATCTTCCTTTAGGCTTTTTGAAACTGCTGTAACAGCATCCGATTTATTTATACTAAATGTCACAGCGGGTTTATAAAACGGATGACTACCCACAAGCGTAATATCCGTTCCGTGCAACGTGGTAACTATGGGGATATAAATACCATCTTCTTGCAACATTTTTTTTGCCATATAAGCTGCATAGGCATGCGGAATGGCATAATGTACATGCAAAATCTCAATTCTATGAAGTTTCACCATATCAACCAATTTACTGGATAGTGCCAACTCATAGGGTTGATAATGAAATAACGGATATTCCGGAACATTCACTTCGTGGTAATGCACATTATTACTCAATAATTCTAACCTTACCGGTTGGTTATACGTAATAAAATGAATTTCGTGGCCTCGTTTTGATAGCTCTAAACCAAGTTCTGTAGCAACTACACCACTCCCACCAAATGTTGGATAACAAACTATTCCTACTCGCATAATTATTTCATTTTAATTTCTTAAAAAGTATAATAACTTTTTTTTTAATTATTATATTAATTTTCTATCGCTTCATATATTAAGCGTTGTATTTCTGTTCTAATACTTTCTTTCAAAAGTAAGTTTTTACTATCATTTGGGTAGGTCCTGTTAGCTAAAAATATATAAACAATCTCTTGCTCCGGGTCTGCCCATGCGTATGTTCCTGTAAATCCTGAATGGCCAAAACTTGTCATGGATATACATCCACATGTTGGGCCTTCATCACTTAATTGTGGTTTATCAAACCCAATACCTCGCCTATTATCCTTATTACAATAATAACACGTGTTAAATTTATCAATTGTTTCTGGTTTTAAATACCGTTTTCCACCATAAAATCCTTTTTGCAAATACAATTGCATAATTTTTGCAACATCATTTGCATTGCTAAATATGCCCGCATGACCACCTACCCCGTTTTCCATGGCCGCTCCCATATCATGTACATAGCCCTGAATTTCTTGATATCTGTAGTAATCATCAATTTCAGTAGGCACAATATTTTTATTACTTATGGTGTAATATGGATTATACAAAGTTAAATTTGCTCCTAACGATTCGTAAAAATGCTCTTGAACTAAATTATCTAACGTGTTTTTGTAATGCTTCTCAATATATTCCTTTAAAATATAATATGGCAAATCGCTATATCTGTATTTTAAACGATCTAACAATTTACTGTCTTTTATGATACGTTGCATACTATCTTGATAATCACTCCTTAAATAAAGGTTATGAGCAACTTCAATATTAAATTTACCACTAGCAGTATTTCGGTAATATTTCGCACTCGGTTTTTTAGTAACCGGATCTAATGTTGCTATATAAAATGGAATCCACGGGGTTAATCTTGCATAATGCGATAACATTTGCTTTAAAGTAATATTTTTTTTGTTCGATTTTTTATACTCCGGTAATAATTGAGATAATTTACTATCCAATGAAACAGTCCCATTTTCCTCTAATTCCATAAGTAATGGTAAGGTCCCTAAAATTTTTGTTAAGGACGCTACATCATAAATATCATTTGAAGTAATCATCTCATCACCATCATACGTATGTTTTCCAAAATTTTTATTGTAAATAACCTTCCCTTTTCTTGCTATTAACAATTGAATTCCCGGGGTCATTTTATTATCAACCGCATATTGGGCCAGTGAATCTATTTTTTTTAATTTATCTGAACTCATCCCTGCTCGTTCAGGAATGGTGTAACTTAGTCGTTTAATCTCATTGTTAATGATACCAACACCGACTTTAAATAAACTTCCCATTGAAACCGGTAAATTTCCTTTTGAAGGTATGGCACCAAATATTAATTGCGCTGATTTTTGCTGTGCTATTTCACTGTTTTGATAACTAACTACAATACTTTCTATGTTTTCTACGGTACTAAGTTCTGAAAGTGCATAAGGTTTTACAAAAGCATCTAAAATCACCGTGTGAGTTCTTGCAATTTCATAAAGCCAAACCAATTCCTGATCCGTAAATTCAGAACTTTGCCAAGGTGATTTATTTGAACCGTGAAAACCAATAATAACCGTATTATATGGTTGTAATCGTGTTAATAGTTCATCTAATTTTTCTGCTTCAATTTCATGTACCTTCCCGTATTTTTTTAATTCTTCCAAGAATGCGGAACCATCACCACCACCCATCTTAACATAGGCAATGGTTTTAGTCTCTAATTTCCGAATGGGAAGTAAATCTGCTTTATTTTTAATAATGGTTAATGCATTTTCAATTAAATCTTCATACAAAACATCGTCTTTAATTCTGTTTAAATCTTCAACTAAATTTAGTAATGCAATAGGTTTATAGGCATTCAACCCAACTTTATATTTTGCTTTTAATATTTTTTTTACTGAATATTCCAGTCTTTTTTCTGAAATATCCCCTTGATAATAAGCATCCACTATTTTTCCGATGCCTTTTGCAGGGTCTTCAGAAATTAATAAGATGTCATTCCCAGCTAAAAAAGCAGCCAAATCTATGTCTCCAGATTCTGCGAAATCTGCAGCACCTTTCATATTAAGGGCATCAGAAATCACAAGGCCTTGAAACCCTAGTGAATCTTTTAAAATATCTGTAACAATATGTTTGGATAAGGATGAAGGATATTTTGATCTGGATTCTAAACTTGGCACATTTAAATGGGCCACCATAACACTGGAAAGCCCTTCTTTTATCATTTTTTTATATGGATACATTTCAATAGAATCAATGCGTTTCGCATCAAACTCAATGGTTGGCAAGGTTTTATGTGAGTCTGAATCTGTATCACCATGCCCCGGAAAATGTTTTGCATTGGCCAAAACCCCAACACTTTGCATGCCTTTCATAAAAGCCAAAGATTTTTCGGTAACATTATCCCTGTCTTCTCCAAACGAACGATTTCCTATGATTGGGTTTTTAGGATTCGTATTAATATCAACTACAGGAGCAAAATTCAAATAAACACCTAAACGTTTACACTGTTCACCAATTTGTTTTCCTGTTTGCTCAATAAGTTTATTGTCTTTTATGGCGCCAAGTGTCATGTTCCAAGGAAACACAAAGGTAGAATCTAGGCGCATACTTAAACCCCATTCTGCATCCATACTAATTAATAAAGGAACTTTGGATAGGCTTTGTAATTCATTATTTAATTTAGCTTGCCTTACAGGACCTCCTTTTGAATAAATAATTCCACCAACATTATAATTCTTAATTAATTGAATGTTTGCAGCTTTTGTTGCTTCATCTTGATCAGAAAATACCTGAATTGTATATAATTGCCCTATTTTTTCTTTTAAAGACATGGTATTATAAATACTATCCACCCATTTTTGTTGCCCCTTAATATTGGAAGCTAATAATGGATCTTTTATATTTTGACTAAAGGAAAAATTGACAATTAAAAATAAAGAAATAGCAAAAATGAAATGACGCATAAACATGGATTAATTAAGGTAAATGGTTAAAAAAGTATAACACAAAAAAACATGCTAAATTAATACTTTTTGCATTGAGAATAAAGCACTTTAAGATAGTTTTATAACAAGTTTGTAAACAAAATTTAAATATTGAATATTTATCATATTATTGAATATTTTTTCGTTTAATTGCGAAAAATTTTGCTTGCAGGTACTTTGCTTTTTTTACACTATTCAAGTAAATCTATATGTCGGTCATGGTAACCTAACAAATAGAGTACCCCATCCAACCCTATGCTTGAAATAGAACTTTGTGCATTATCTTTTACCGTTGGTTTGGCATGAAAAGCAATTCCTAAACCCGCAAGATTAAGCATTGGCAGGTCATTTGCACCATCACCAATAGCAATGGTTTGAGCAATATCTATACCTTCTTTTTTTACAATTTCTTTAAGGTACTCAGCTTTTTTATTTCCATCAACAATATCACCAAGATAGCCACCGGTTAATACCCCATCTTTAATTTCCAATTGGTTTGCATACACATAATCAATACCCAATTCCTCTTGTAAATAGTTGCCAAAGTATGTAAAGCCTCCAGATAAAATAGCTGTTTTGAATCCGTAGCTTCTTAAAGTATCCATTAGTCTTCTTGCTCCTTTTGTTAAAGGCAGATTAATGGCAACATCATGAAGTACTTCTTCCTTTAGGCCTTTTAAGAGTTTCATACGACTAATGAAGCTTTCCTTAAAGTCTATCTCCCCTTGCATAGCCAATTCTGTTATGGCCTTTACTTCATCACCAACGCCTGCTAATTCTGCCAATTTATCAATAACTTCAGCTTGAATCAATGTAGAATCCATATCAAAACAAACCAAGCGCCTGTTTCGTCTGAAAATATTATCTTCTTGAAACGAAATATCTACATCTAAATCTCTTGAAATTTGCATGAATTTTTCAGTAAACACAGTCTTATCATCAATTTTACCTCTAATGGATAACTCAATACAAGCTCTTGGATATTCTTCTTCTTTAATAAGTGATGTACGGCCTGTAAGTCTTTTTATGGAATCAATATTCAAATTCTTTTCTGAAATCACCTTGGTAACTTCCGATATTTGTTTGGCTACTAGTTTTTCTCCTAAAAGCGTAACAATGTATCTGTCTTTCCCTTGAAGACCTACCCATTTTTCATAGTTTTCAAGCGTAATTGGTGTGAATTTGGTTTTTATACCAAGTTCATAGGACTTAAAAAGTAGATCTTTTAATACAGCTGCTGAATTTGCCCCAGATTGAATTTCAAATAATATACCTAAGGATAATGTATCATGAATATTTGCTTGTCCAATATCTAATACTTTAGCACCATATGCTGCTAAAACACCAGTTAAACTAGAGGTTAATCCTGGTTTGTCTTGCCCCCAAATATTTAATAAAATAATTTCATTAGCCATATGCTATCCTATAAAATTTTTAAAATAGAATCTTTTATTAGTGAAGTCTTCAAAACGTAAATACGCTATTTAATAAACCTATTATGCCAACTTTCACTGGCAGGTACTTCCCAGTTTTCATTAAATTCAGCTATAGTAGTTACCAAATTATTAAAAACAATGGTGTTTTTAGAAACCGCTTTTTCTTTGGCCATCTTTCTAAAATCAGTAAGTGTTTTATAAGCAACAAATTCACCTTGTTTATAGGACACATTCATTTTGTCCAATAGATCTACTGAAAAATCTTTTTCTAATTGCTGAATAAAATGCACAGATGCATCTATAGAGCACCCGGAAGCATTATTGATGTTTTGGTTTAAGCCAATGACTATAAATCGTTTATATTTAATACAATAACCAGATTCTAAATCACTTCCGTGAGCTGTCCAGTTTTCAAGGAAAATATCTAATCTGGATTTTATGTCCTCAATCTCCTTATCTGAAAAGGAACGATTTGCTTGGTAAATCCAAACTTTTGATTCTTCGGGTAATGTGTTAAATTCTACAAGCATTTTTTTTGATTTACGATTTACGATTTTTGATTTACGGATTTTGATTAACTCTGATTGAAGTCGAAATGCGAGATTAATAAATTTTCGACTGCACTCAGACAAATATTATATTTTTAACTTTATGACAAATGAGATTCCTGCCTGCTCAGGAATATTACAAATCTTGGGCATTAGCAATCAATTCTGCAATATCCATAACCGCTACATCGGCTTCCTTTTCTTTCGTTTTTATCCCATCGGTCAACATAGTATTGCAGTAAGGACAACCTGTGGCTATAATGGTTGCTTGGGTTTCCAACGCATCTTCGGTTCTTAATACATTAATATCTTTGTCTCCTTTTTCGGGTTCTTTAAACATTTGGGCACCTCCTGCTCCACAACATAAAGCAGTTTTCTGATTGCGCTTCATTTCCACCAATTCCACACCCAAATTTTTTAATAAAGCTCTTGGAGACTCATACACATTATTGCCACGGCCCAAATAACAAGGATCGTGAAAGGTGATACGTTTGCCATTTAAATTTGAGTTTTTTTCTATTTTTAAACGACCTGTTTTTATTAATTCATCAATAAATTGGGTATGGTGCTGTACGTAATATTGTCCACCAAGTTCCGGATATTCATTTTTTAAGGTGTTATAGGAATGTGGACATGCGGTAACGATGCGTTTTACTTGGTACCCATTTAAAATTTCAATGTTTGTAACGGCTTGCATTTGAAACAAAAATTCGTTTCCTGCACGTTTGGCGACATCGCCCGTACAGCTTTCTTCGGTTCCTAAAACAGCAAAATCCACATTTGCCTTGTTTAGAATCTTTACAAATGCTTTGGTTATTTTTTTGGCTCTATCATCATAGCTTCCCGCAGATCCAACCCAAAATAAAATTTCTGGTTGTCTGCCTTCTACCATACATTCTGCCATGGTTGGCACTTTAAGTTGTTCACTCATATCTTGAGTCTGTTTGTTGCTCGATTTATATTAGGAGTTGACTTCTAGTAATTATTATTAAGAGTTGCAAGTCCGTCCCCCAAACACCTTATTACTCATCTTTCCAATTTAATCTATCCATTTGGTTATATGGCCAAGGTGCTCCATTGTTTTCAATATTGGTCATCATATTATTAAGCTCTACAGGGGCAGCACTTTGCTCCATTACCAAATATCGGCGCATATCCAAAATGATGGATAATGGATTGATACTTACGGGACATGCTTCTACGCATGCGTTGCATGTGGTACACGCCCAAAGTTCTTCAGCTGCAATATAATCGCCTAATAACTGTTTCCCGTCATCTTTAAATTCACCATTGTTGGAGTCAATGTTTTTTCCAACTTCTTCAAGCCTATCACGTGTATCCATCATGATTTTACGAGGAGATAGTTTTTTGCCTGTTAGATTTGCAGGACATTCACTTGTACATCTGCCACATTCTGTGCATGTATAAGCATTGAGTAATTGCAACCAATTTAAATCCTGCACATCACTTGCGCCAAATTTTGCCGGCATTTCAGCACCTTCTGCAGGCGCTGCAAACGGATCAACATTAGGATCCATCATCATTTTTACTTCTTTAGTAACAGCTTCTAAATTATTGAAAGCTCCTTTGGGTTTTAAACTACCGTAAAATGTATTGGGAAATGCCAGTAAAATATGTAAATGTTTTGAAAAATACAGGTAATTCAAAAATATCAAAATTCCAACAATATGCAGCCACCATGCTGATCTTTCAATCATGTGTAAAGTCGTTTCTGGCAATCCGTTAAACCAAGGAGCAATAAATTGACTTATTACATTACCCGAGTTCATGGCTTGAAAATGAACATCAGTCGAATTCATTACCAAAAATAAGGTCATTAATACCATTTCAAAATACAAAATGTAATTCGCATCATTTTTTGGCCAACTGGTCATTTCACTTTTCCAGAAGCGTTGTAATTTTATAATATTTCTTCGAATCCAAAATACAATTACAGCTATAAAAACTAACAGGGCTAAAATTTCAAATGTTCCAATTAACACCCCATATAAACTACCGATAAAAGAAAAAATTCTATGAGTTCCAAAAACGCCATCAATAATAATTTCAAGTACCTCAATATTTATAACAACAAATCCTAAATAAACAATTATATGCAATAAACCTGCTATTGGCCGACGCACCATTTTGCTTTGACCAAGGGCGATCATCGCCATATTTTTCCACCTTTGTGATTTGTTATCACTTACCTCAAGTGGCTGCCCCAATTTAATATTACGGATAAGTTTTTTTATGTTTTTGGAAAAATAACCAATACCTATAATAAGTACAATGGCAAAAAGAATATTTGGTAAAAAACTCATTAATTTAAGTTTGGTTCAACAGGTGCTGTATAAGGAATTTCCTTTTTGGACAAAATTCTGAAATATCGTTTTGGATGCAGTTTTATGTCCATAATTAAATCCTCCATTTGTTTTGAAGCGCCTTTAAGGTTCTTGTATAAAGCTTCATCTTTTAGCAATTTCCCCATTGTTCCTTCTCCATTATTTAAACCTTTAAGAAGTGTATTTGCATTGGTTAAGGTTGCATTTAACGACTCAATGCTACTTCCTAGATTAGCTGATTTCAATTCAGCTGAAATTTCTGATAAATCAGCACTTGTTGTTTTAAAATTATTAAGAATTGTAGTAATATTATCATCATTTTGAGAAACCACACCATTAATAGATTCTGCTAATTTTTTAAAGGCAGCTAATGTGGTGTTTAACTGTGAAATGGTTTTCTTTAAACCATCATCTGATTCATCAATCATAATTTCATTTAAGCTTCTTATAAGCGTATCTGTTGATTTTAAGGTCACATTTAAGTCGGTACTCAATCCAGAAAAGTTTTTGGACAGACTTGTTATTAGGCCTACTTCAACTTCAGATTTTAATACATCCCCCGGTTTTGCTGCCTCACCATCCTTACTAACAATAATAGCAATGGCGTTACCTCCCATTAAACCTGTTTCATATAAACGTATGACACTGTTTTTCGAAAATTTTAATTGTTTGTTTACTGAAAATGCAACTTTGGTTTTTCCTGTGTTGTAGTCATAAACAATATCTAAAACTTTACCAACTTGATTACCTTTAACGGTAACAATTGAAGATTGACTTAATGCATTATAATCAAACTCTGTGTAATAGGTAGTGTTTGGTTCAAACAAATTTTGTCCTTTTAGGTAATTAAACCCAAAAATAAACAGTATGATTCCTAATAATACGAGAATGGCTGTTTTAACTTCTTTTGATATTTTCAAAGTAACTGGCTTTTAGAGAAACAAATTTAAAATAAATTTAAAAACATCTACCTTAATTAGCAGATGTTTTTAAAGCTTCTTCTAAAGGAATTCTTTTTCCTTCTTTAAAAGCGACAATAAAACTAGACTTAAAGCCCATATTTTTGGCAGTTGCTTCTAATTTAGTTACGGTATTAAAGTCTGAGGTAGCACCGTAATAGTATTTATATAAATTACCATCCAGTTCTCTTGAAATACTATCCAGCTTTTTAAAATTATAGGGTTTTGGTTCAATTTTTTTTGAACCGGCCGCTATTTGAACTTTATAAATAATGTTTGAGTCAATCAAATTAGGTTGTTCAAAACTGATGTCAGGGGTTTCTTCTGCAATAAACACTTCATCACCAACATTCTGTTCTAAAGTATTCTTGTATTCAAGAATGGATTCAGAAATTATTTTTGATATTTCCTGTTGACCTGTATTTGAATTCAAATAAGCACCTTCACTTTTATTTGTTATAAATCCTGTTTCAATAAGGATGCTTGGCATTACGGTTTGATGCAAAACTATAAATCCTGCTTGCTTTACACCACGATCTTTACGTTTCAATTTATTGGTTATGTTTTTTTGAACAAAACTTGCCAATTGAATACTTTGATCTAAATATTCTTCTTGAGCCAATGTTAAACCAATCACAGACTCAGGCGAATTAGGATTAAATCCTGCATACTTTTTCTCATAATCTTCTTCCAAATAAATAACTTCATTTTCTGCTTTAGCCACATCAAAATTTGTTTTACTCCTGTTTATTCCCAAAACAAAGGTTTCAGTACCTTCAGCCTGGGTGTTGTGTGCATTGCAATGCACTGAAACAAATAAATCTGCTTTGGCTTTATTAGCTATTTTTCCTCTTTCAAATAAATCAATAAAAACGTCTGTTTTTCGAGTATAAATAACTGTTATATTTGAATGCTTCTCAAGCTCTTTCCCAATTGCCAAAACAATTTTCAAGGCAATGTCTTTTTCTTTATAACCCATTTTTGTAGGTCTTCCTGGATCCTTTCCTCCATGACCTGCATCCAGAACAACTACAAACTTATGCGTAATACCTGAATTACCAGATATAAATGAGGATAATGTTAATACAATTATAAATGATACGAAAATTAATACTTTATGCGTTTTCATAGTGGTTTAACAACTTAAAAGCATGCTTTCTTTTAATTTTAAATTTTATTTGATAAAGAAATAATCACAAAAAAAATATATGTAATTTTGACTTTTTCAAAAACCGAGCCATACTTTTACAAAAATACATTTAAAAGCATTGCATACAAACAACTTTCAATTACTTTTTGCACTAAGTTTTACACTGTTTTTCAACATGTTTAGCTTTGCGCAAGATATCCCAAAAAAGAGCGCTGTTATTCAACCAAAAACAAATGATAGTTTAACGCTAAATAACCACGATATACCAAAACCTGATGTTTTGGAAAAAGCACAGGACACCATAAAACAAGATACCTTAAAGATTAAAAAGAAAGGCCTTTTAGAACATATTGTTGATTACAAAGCTACTGATTACAGTTCTTTTAATCAAAAAAAGCAAAAACTATATTTATACAATGAAGCTGAAATTACCTATGGCGATATGAATATTAAGGCTGGAAGTATCACAATTGACTATAGTAAAAACGAAGTATACGCCAAAGGAATTAAAGATTCTGTTGGCACTTATTCTCAGGCACCGGTTTTTAAACAAGGCAGTAATGTTGTAGAACCTGATTCAATTATATTCAATACGAAAACCCAAAAAGCGCTCATTTTTAATTCTAAAACGGAACAATCTGGAGGTACCGTTATTGCTGAAATAACCAAAAAAGAAAATGATTCTGTATATTTTATTTTTAGAGGTAAATACACTACTTCTGAAAATCTGGAAGACCCTGAATATTACATTTTACTAAGAAAGGCAAAGATTGTTCCGGGAAAAAAAATTGTTACCGGTTTAGCCAACCTTTTTATTTATGATGTACCTACCCCTATTGGATTGCCCTTTGGTTTTTTTCCACAATCAGAAAAACAGACCTCTGGTATTCTTATCCCTAGTTTTGGCCAACAAAACCAGCGTGGTTATTTTTTACAAAATGGTGGTTACTATTTTGCCATAAGTGATTATGTGGATTTAGCTGTTTTGGGTGATTACTACACCAATGGAAGTTATGGCTTGCGTTTAGAAAGCAACTATGCGTTACGTTATAAATTTAGGGGTAATTTTGGCTTTCGTTATGAAAGTTTAATTAATAGCGAACGCGGTTTCCCAGATTACGCAAAGTCAACAGTTTATAATTTACGGTGGTCACACAGTCAAGATGGGAAATCCAATCCAAATTCTCGTTTTTCTGCTTCCGTAAACCTTGGTAGCAGCAACTATTATCAAACATCCATAAATCAAGTAAATACAGGTAGTTTTTTAAATAATACCTTGTCTTCATCCGTATCCTATTCAAAAGCATTTCAAGGAGAACCGCAAGTAAATATTAGCCTTACTGCCACCCATTCACAAAATACAAGCACAGAAGAAATAAATATGACCCTGCCAACATTTCAGGGAAGTGTAAGCAGGATTTTTCCTTTTGAACCAAAAACGGGTTCTAAAAAAGGGTTCATTGAAAACATAAACCTTCAGTATAATTTAAGAGCTGAAAATAGAATACAAACTACAGATTCTTTGTTCTTTAAAAAGGAAATGTTTAATGATGCCAAGGCGGGTTTTCAACATTCCATTCCTTTAAATACCAATTTTAAGGTTTTTAAATATTTTAGCATAAGTGCCAGCACAAATTATAATGAAGTTTGGACATTTAATACTATTAAAAAATCGTATGATCAAACAACCGAAACCACATTAACAGAAACAATAAATGGCTTTGATTTATTTAGAACCTATAATTTTAGTGCAAGTTTGGGCACCACCATTTATGGTATGTTCGACTTTAAAAAGAAAGGTAGAGACCCTAAAATCCAAGCAATACGGCATGTTATGAGGCCATCAATAAGTTATAGCATTAACCCTGCTTTTGATAAATATTATGATACGTATGAAGTTGTTAGCGCTGATGGATTGACAACAAATGAGGTAGAATACACCCGCTTTGATCAAGGTTTGTTTGGTTCACCTGGCAAAAATTTCTCAAGTTCAGTGGGTCTTTCTTTATCCAACGTTTTAGAGGCCAAGGTAAAAGACAAAGACAGCACGAAAACCGAAGCTAAAAAACTCATTCTACTAAATAACCTAAATTTTTCAACATCATATAATTTAGCAGGTGATTCATTACAATGGAGCCCGGTTAGGATGAGCGGTGGCACTCAATTATTTAAAAATAAAATGAGTGTCAATTTTGGAGCAACTTTGGACCCTTATGCTTTAGATAATAATAATCAAAAAATTGCTAAATTCAATGTTAATAATGGCGGTAGTTTATTTAGGCTTACAAGCGCTAATTTAACCATGAGTTATTCACTTTCAAGTAAAGATGGTGCCAAAAATGACACCGAGAAAAACAGAGCCATAGAAGAGAATGTGCGCAGTGGGGGGCGTAATGATGACTTGTTTGGTTTATCAGAGGATTTTTCAAACCAACAAATTGAAGATGAAAACAGAAAAGATGAAAAACCAAGTGAGTTTTATAATTTTCCTATCCCATGGAGTTTACGTGTAGCCTATGCGGTTAATTATGGCAATTCCAGGCGTGAGAATGAAATATCATCACACTCGCTTATGTTTTCTGGTGATATTGAATTATCTCCAAAATGGAAGGTTGGTGCTTCATCAGGATACGATTTAAAAAACCAAGGATTCACCTACACACAATTGCGATTTGAACGTGATTTAATGAGCTGGCGTATGAATTTTAGCTGGGTCCCATTTAGTTCTAGGGCCTCATGGTATTTCTTTATTGGAATAAAATCCAGCATATTAAAAGACCTTAAATATGACAAACGAAATCAAGCAGACATAGAACTTTAAACCTGTTCCATATAAAAAAACATTGTTATGAAAAAAATTATAATTACACCAAATGCTCCTGCGCCCATTGGTCCTTATAATCAAGCTATTTTAAAAGGAAACACATTATATACCTCTGGACAAATTGCTATAAATCCAGAAAATGGAATATTGGTTTTGAATGATATAACATCTGAAACTCAACAGGTTATGAAAAACATGGAAGCCATTTTAATGGCTGCAAACATGACCTTTAATGATGTGGTAAAAACATCTATTTTTATCACTGATATGAATGATTTTTCTAAAATCAATGACGTTTATGGCAGTTATTTTGACGAAGCCAATGCACCGGCACGCGAAACTGTACAAGTTGCACAATTACCTAAAAATGTCCATGTTGAAATTAGCATGATTGCCATCAAATAGTAGTGTTTAACTTTAATTGAAATTAGTATTTCGTGGTGTATATTTTACCAGCAATTCTTTTAGTTTTTGAGTTTCAATTGGCTTAGCTAAAAAATCATCAATGCCCGCTTTCTTTGCATTCTCAATATCCTCAGCAAAAGCACTTGCGGAAACTGCAATGATTGGTATATGATGTTCTGAATATTTTTTAGTGTGTTTTATGAGTTTTGTTGCTTCGTACCCATCCATTTCTGGCATAAAAATATCCATGAATACCATATCAAAATCTAAGATTTTAAAAAGTTTAACGGCATCAGACCCATTTTTTACAAAAGTACAATCTGCTCCTTGTTGTTCTAATAGAAACTTGATTACTTTTTGATTCATTATGTTATCTTCCGCAACAAGAACAGAAAATTTATAATCAAACTGATTTTTCAATATGGGTGCCGACACCGGAAGTTCTCTTTCCAGATTCAATGTTTTCTTTAATTGAATACTAAAATAAAATATGGAGCCCTCATTTTCTTTACTTTCAAGCTTTAGTTCACCTCCCATTAAGTTTATAAGTTGACAGGATGCAATAAGCCCAAGCCCTGTTCCTCCATAATAATCCATAATTGATAAATGATTATTTTCAAAATCACTAAAAATTCTTTTTGCTTTGTCAGGTGGAATTCCAATACCTGTATCTTTAACATAAAAAGTAACAATCTGGTAATCATCCGGACCAACAGTTTGGTCTACGGTTAACGAAATTTTACCAGAATTTGTGAATTTAAGGGCATTGCTTAATAAATTTGTTAGAATTTGTTTTATTCGTTTTAAATCCCCTAACAACAAAAATTTCTGGTTTTCATCTGCCAGAAACTTAAATTCAAATTCCAGCCTATTGTCCCACGCTTCAAATTCAAACACCTTAACCAGTTTAGATAAATCTGATTTTAAATCAATCGCTGTTAATTCCAATTGAATATCCCCTCCTTCAACTTTTGAATTATCAAGTATCATGCTTACCAATTGTAAAACGTGTTCAGAAGAGTATTCAGCAATTTCCAATTGAATTTGTTGCTCTGTAGTTAAATCACTTTGCTTCAACATATTTATCATTCCTAAGACAGAATTAAGCGGTGTTCTGATTTCATAACTCATATTTGCCAAAAAAACAGATTTATATTCACTTATTTTAATGGCTTCTTCCAAATCAGATTCCAACTCCCTTAATTTTGACTTCACCAATTCAAAGGTTTTATCTAACCTATTTATATCCTCAATATTTGAAATAAAAGGTTCTTCATTAAAATTGTTGAAATTTTTCATTTTCAAATTCAGAGTCCTTAAATCCCGGGTTAGTCTTTGCGCCAGAAAATATGTAAATCCTAAAACGATAATTACCATCAAAATGAACAAAATTGTGGTATTATATTGTAAAAATTTATTTTTATTTTCTGCTTCTTGATTTAATCTAAGCAACAGAGAATTTAATTTGTCATCTAATTTTGAATGGTTTGTGTTAACAGCATCAAATAATTTTTTAATTGCAAATGCATCAAGGATTTTATTATTAAGTGTAGATTGTTGAATTATATTAAGATCATCAATAATGTCATCAAAATCATCGTGAGTATTTATAAAAGGTTTAGTAAGTTCATTTTTAATAGTTTCTAATTCTAATTTAAAAGTGTTTAAACCTTTTCTATATAATCCCAAGTCATTTCTAACTTTATCAAAATTGTCTTCTACTTCATAATCATATAATAATGATGCCTGAAAATTAACTGTGCTTTTTGAAAAATTATAATTAATAGAGTTTAGCTGATTAACCACTTCAAATAAATTATCATTCCTTTTCTCAATTTTATAATACCCAATAAAAAGTATAATGATTAATAAAATGAGAGTAAAAAAAATCAATGTTATCCTAACTCTAAAGGACTGTATTGATTGTAAAAAGAACGCCATATTTAATTGGTTTTATACAAACATATTTATATTTGATGTAATACACAAAACTATTCTAAATATTAGTTTTATAATATTTTATTTGATTTATATTATTCAGTTTTCATGAATATATTAATTAATAATATTAAAAATGGCTACCTATAATTTATTACTTTTATATATCATATAGAATATAAAAAACAATACTTTTGAAAATACATTAACGATACAGACAAATGCGCATAGAATATGATTTAAAACTGGGGTTTAAGGATGTTATGATTCGTCCAAAACGCTCTACCTTAAAAAGCAGGTCACAAGTAAAATTAGAGCGCGAATTCAAATTTTTACATAGTTCTGTTATTTGGGAAGGCATTCCTATAATGGCAGCGAATATGGATACTGTTGGTACTTTTGAAATGGCTTTAGCCTTATCCAAAAAAAAATTATTTACAGCTATTCACAAACACTATTCTATTAATGATTGGAATATTTTTTGTGCCAATGCACCCAAAGGTATTGAAAACTTAATCGCAATCAGTACAGGAACCGGTAACAAAGATTCAGAAAAGTTAGCTTCAATATTTAAGCAAAACCCCCATTTAAAATTTATTTGTATTGATGTTGCAAATGGTTATTCAGAGCATTTTGCAAAATTCGTCAATAAAACCAGGAAACAATATCCTGACAAAGTTATTATAGCCGGTAATGTTGTAACCGGTGAAATGGTAGAAGAACTCTTATTATCTGGAGCAGACATTGTTAAAGTTGGAATTGGTCCTGGATCTGTTTGTACTACCAGAGTAAAAACCGGTGTTGGGTACCCTCAATTATCTGCTATCATAGAATGTGCCGATGCAGCTCATGGCTTAGGAGGTCAAATTATAAGTGATGGCGGATGTTCTTATCCAGGTGATGTTGCAAAAGCATTTGGTGCTGGTGCAGATTTTGTAATGCTTGGAGGCATGTTGGCAGGTCATGATGAAAGTGGTGGGGAAATAATTGAACGAAATGGAAAACCATTTAGAAAATTTTATGGGATGAGTTCATCAACAGCCATGGAAAAACATGTTGGAGGCATTGCTGATTATAGAGCCAGTGAAGGTAAAGCTGTTGAGGTACCCTATAGAGGAAAAGTTGAAACTACGGTTCAAGATATTTTAGGTGGTTTACGCAGTACATGTACGTATGTTGGTGCTCAACGATTAAAAGAACTTACTAAACGAACTACGTTTATTAGAGTTGAAGAACAAGAAAATAGAGTTTATACGGAGTGATTAGTGCTGCTAAATAATCCATAAGGAATTAATAAAGAACACTGATAGAGAAACATAAATTCCTATTTTTTAAATAATATTATCATGAATCAAGTCATAACTTTTGGAGAAGTTTTAATGCGTTTATCGCCTGAAGGAAATAAAAAATTTATTCAAGCTGATAAACTGGAATTCTATTTTGGCGGTACTGAAGTTAACGTTGGAATATCTATTGCTAATTTTGGTGAAAATGTAAAACACGTTAGTTGCATATCAAACGACTTCATTGGAGACACTGCCATTGCTTATTTACGAAAATTTGGAGTTAGCACGTCTGCAATTGTTAGATCAAATAGGCCATTAGGTGTTTATTTCTTAGAAGTAGGTGCTGTCATGCGCCCAAGTTCTATTTCATATAACAGATCACATTCTTCTTTTTCAGAAATTGAACCTTCCATGGTAGATTGGGATAAAGCTTTAAGAAAAGGGAAATGGTTTCATTGGACAGGAATTACGCCTGCTCTTTGTAAAGGCGGTTATGAAACGCTTAAAGCTGGTTTAATATTAGCTAAAGAAAAAGGAATGATAGTTTCTGCTGACCCAACTTATAGAAAAGGGCTTTGGAAATATGGCGAAAATGCTAAGGATGTATTAAATGATTTGATGAATTATTCAACTATTTTTATTGGAGGAATTAATGAAATAAATGAAATTCTAGAAACCAACTTTAATGATTCGAACGATGATTTTATTGAAGCCAGTAAAGCCTTGATAAATAAATTCCCTTCTATTGAAAAAGTGTTTGATAAAATTAGAACTGCCATTAATGCTTCATGGCATAAAATTAGGGCCAGAATGTGGAATGGTAAGGAATTTAGGGAAACAACCGATTTTGAAATCACCCATATTATTGATAGAATTGGAACGGGCGATGCCTTTGCTGCCGGATTAATTTATGGCCTCCAAAAATTTGACGATTATAAATCCATGGAATTTGCAAGTGCCGCTTGTGCCTTAAAACACACCTATGAAGGTGATGTAAATTATGCCACGGTCGATGAAGTTATGGGTATTTTAGACGGAAACACTTCAGGTAGATTTAATAGATAAATCAGAATCTTTTAAAGACGAATTGTTTCTCAGAAAAATATTAAATTGGTGTTTTGTTATAACGTATAGAGATTTATTGCAATTTTTTTGAATGATACGTCATGAGTCCTTCAATGGGCCTTCTTTCAAAATTACCAACAGTAAAGCCCATTTGTGAAGCAACTTCTTTAATTTCATTCTGTGAGAAAAATGCAATTGACCCTGCAAAATGGACAGGAACGGTTTTAATTTCTTCCTTAAACTGCATGATCATGTTCTCAGCAAATAATTTTATACCTTTTTTGATTAGGCCTGTAATGTATTTTGAATCTTTATTTAAATACATGAATTCAGCAAAATTTGCCAAATAAGCGTTCGGATTTGGTTGCTTGTATATATTGTATTTTATATAATCTGCATCTAAATTATATTTACTTGAAAAGGCCACTTTAATGTCTTCTGGCATTTGATTAAAATAATAATCTCTTAACAACTGACGACCAAAATAATTACCTGAGGCATCATCCATAATGGAATATCCCAAAGAAACTACCTTTTGATGCAATTTCTCACCATCAAAGTAACTGCAATTTGATCCGGTTCCTAAAATACAAACAACAGCTGCTTCCTTATCATGATTAAGGGTTGCAAAAACTGCAGCCATGGTGTCTTCTTTAACAAATACATTCGCATTGATAAAAAACTCTTTAAGAACATTTGCCAAAAGTTCAGCGGCCCTATCTGTTCCACATCCGGCACCATAAAAATATATATGGGTTACAATGTTTCTGTTTTCTTTTAAAAGCTCATTTTTTTTAATTACTTTCCTAAGTTTTTTTTCAGAAAGAATTTCAGGATTAAGTCCTTTAGTACGCATTTTTTCAAGTAATTGGTTGCCATCACTATCCATTGCAATCCAATCACATTTTGTAGAACCACTATCAACTATTAAAATCATAATTTTTTAAAATAAAAAACCCCAAAGAATCACTACTTAAAAACAATACGAATTCTTTGGAGCTATTAATATTTATACTGAATGAATATATTGTGCTAAATCTACCAGTTTAGTAGAATAACCAAATTCATTGTCGTACCAAGCTACTAATTTAAAAAAATTATCATTTAAAGCAATACTTGCTTCGGCATCAAATATACTTGTCATAGGTTCTGAAACAAAATCTTGAGATACAACTGCTTCTTCTGTATACCCTAAAATACCTTTTAATTCATTTTCTGAAGCTTTTTTCAAGGCAGCCTTAACTTCAGACCAAGTGGCTGATTTTTTAGTTCTAACCGTTAAGTCGACAACTGATACGTCTGGAGTTGGAATTCTGAAAGACATCCCTGTTAATTTTCCGTTTAATTCAGGAATTACTTTTCCAACAGCTTTTGCAGCTCCTGTAGATGATGGTATAATGTTAATAAGTGCACTTCTACCACCTCTCCAATCTTTTTTAGATGGGCCATCAACCGTTAATTGTGTTGCTGTGGTAGCGTGAACTGTTGTCATTAATCCTTCAATAATTCCGAAGTTATCATTAATAACTTTAGCTAAAGGAGCTAAACAGTTAGTTGTACATGATGCATTAGATACAATAGTATCTTTTGTGGTGATTTTTTTATGATTTACACCCATTACAAACATTGGTGCATCAGCTGATGGCGCAGAGATGGCAACCTTTTTAGCGCCTGCAGTGATGTGTTTTTGCGCACCTTCTATGGTTGTGAAGATCCCTGTACAATCAAGTACTATTTCTGCTTTAACAGCATCCCATTTTAAATCTTCTGGGTTACGTTCAGCCGTAATTCTAATTTCTTTTCCATTAACTATTAAGTTACCGTTTTTTACAGCTACCGTACCATTAAAACGACCGTGTGTAGAATCAAATTTCAATAAGTATGCTAAATGTTCAACATCCAATAAATCGTTAATTCCTACTATTTCAATATCTGGTCTTGCTACTGCAACTCTAAAGGCAATTCTACCAATTCTACCAAATCCGTTAATTCCTAATTTTAATTTTGACATAATTTATGTATATAAATGTTAAGTGCTCATAATTTCTGAAACACGCAATAATTCTAAATTTATTTTTGATTTTCCTTTTATGGCATTATATAAAGGCGTTAATGTGACTTCATTATTTATCAATCCTACCATATAATTGGTTTTGCCTTCCATTAAAGATTCTACGGCTTTTACGCCCATTCTGCTAGCTAAAACACGATCAAAACAAGAAGGGGAACCACCGCGCTGCATATGACCTAATACCGAAACGCGAACGTCATAATCTTCCATGTTTTCATCAACATAATCTTTCAGTTCAAAAACGCTTTTCCCAATTTTATCACCTTCAGCAACAATAACTATACTTGACGTTTTTCCAGATTTTCTGCTTCGTTTTAAGGTGTCAACCAACCTATCCAATCCTAAATCTTCTTCAGGGATTAATATTTCTTCTGCACCGGCACCAACACCAACATTTAAAGCTATATGTCCTGCGTCTCTTCCCATGACTTCAATAAAAAACAATCTGTTGTGTGAACTGGCTGTGTCACGAATTTTATCTACCGCCTCTACAACTGTATTCAATGCGGTATCAAACCCTATAGTATGGCTTGTTCCAAAAATATCATTATCAATGGTCCCAGGAATTCCAATGACAGGAAAATTAAATTCTTTATTAAAAATCATTCCACCTGTAAAAGTTCCATCACCACCGATTAAAACTAAAGCGTCAATACCAGCTTTTTTTATTTGCTCAAAAGCCTGTTTTCTTCCTTCAACACTTCTAAATTCTTTTGATCTTGCAGATTTTAAAACAGTTCCCCCTTTATTAATGATATCTTTAACACTACGGGCATCCATGAATTTAAAATCGCCTTCCATTAAGCCTTCATATCCGCGATAAATCCCTACGCATTCTATCTCATGATAAGCACATGTTCTGACAACAGATCGAATGGCTGCATTCATTCCTGGAGCATCACCTCCTGATGTTAAAACACCTATTTTTTTTATTTTATTTGGCATTTAATCTCTAATTAAAAAGTAAAATTACTAAACAAAAATCAGATAACTTATAGCATTTGGCTTTTTTTACATAAGTGCCAAAACTACAACGATTTAGTTAATAAAAAACAAACTTTTTTAAAAATAACTGGGAATAATAATGGTGCTTTTTACTATTTATCTTTCTTTGGTTCCGTTTTGATTTCTATAAAATCAGGCAAAGAACTTTCTGGTTGGGTTGCTTTTTCATCCTTAACGGTTACCGCTGTTTTTTTTGGTTTTGTAAAAAGTCTTTGAAGTAATTCCTTAAAGGTTTCAAAATCTACATTATAGGCTATACCTAAGCCTTGTGTGTAACCAATTTCTTCACCAAAATTTCTTATACTATTTTCTCTATTAAAAACTTTAGCTCTTAATGTTCCTTCTTCATTTAATAAAAAGTCCACTTGCACATCTCCAGCTATAGCCGTTTGAGTTTCACTACCAACTGGCACACCAACTTTCCCATTTATCAATACCCAATCACTAATTTGTGTTTGAAAGGTTAAATCAAATCTGTCATCTGTTTTATAATCGGGTCGGTTTGCCCCTACTTCATAATTTAAACCTATGTTAAGTTTCCCGTCACTATTAGTGAAAATATTATTTAAAATACCATTTAACCGTTCGGCAATGGTTCCAGAAAAATTTAGTTCACTTAATCCCCTAGAGAAGGAACCAGTAGACAATAAATATAACGCTTGATTTTGTCTGTCATCATTAGATTCAAGTCTGTACTGCAACTCTGATTTTACAGTTGAGTCTACGTTTGGAAATACAAATTCAAAACTTGGTTGAGGCTGTTCTAAGCTACCTGTTAAATTAATATTTAATTCCACAGGAATACTTCTGTTTATAGGATTATCAAGTAATGGTGATGGATTGGCCTGGGTTTTATAAACGGCTTTCATATTAATTCGTGCTTTTAAAGGATCTCCATCCCAAGCCAAAGTTCCACCTGGCTGTACAATAAATTTCTTTCCTATTAATCCACCATATGAAAAATTATAAACACCTTCAAATACTGCAAAGTCACCATAAATATTAAATTTGCCATTGGTATTTATTTCAACAAGCATGCCACCAATACCTCTACCTTTAAGTGAATGCCCTGTATCTTTATTGATTATTATTTCTATTTCAGCATCTTCAGTAATGTCCAGATCAAAATCAAGCTCGAGTCCATTAATTTCCCGAAAATTAAAATCTATGCCACTACGTCTAGCTAATTTTTCGTCTGGGCTTAAAAAATGGATATATGAATTATCGCCAAAAGATTCTGTATCATTTAATGGGATTTTAAATACTGTTCCTGATTTTGTTTCTCCAACAACGTTTACAACCAACTGATCTGTTGGCCCATTAATGCTTGCCATACCTCCAATAAACCCCGTTCCGTAATATAAGGCATCTTCAGAATCTACTGTATTTAAAACCAATAACCTTGGGGTGTTTAAATAAAAATTTAATTTCCAATCTGAAAAATTTATATGACTTAAAGAGCCATTTAGTTCTCCTTTAGAATGAAATTTAGTATCCGTTAACTGTAATTTATCAAAAATGAAACTCTGTTCTTTTAAATTTATAGATGTATTGTCTGCTATAGCATAATCTACATTGAGGTATGGTATTCCAAACCCTCCATTATTGATAACCATTTCCCCAATAATATCTGGTCGTTTTAAATTACCAGTAACTTTGGTTTTACCCGTAACGGTTCCTCTTATATCACTTAAAACATCTGTCAAGAAAGGATTTAATGGAACTAAATTGAATTTGTTAAATGTTAGGTCCACATCAACATTTGATTGACTTCCTGTTACATCTATTTCACCATCAACACTAAATGATTTTAGTAAATCATCTTTTATAGTCACATTTACAGCGTACTTGGTTAAGTTTTCATTCCCCTTAATATTTGCATTAAATGAGCCTAAATCATAATTATTTACTTTAAAATCATCAATGGTAATGGTTGAATTTGGTAAGTAAACGCCATTTTTTTGAAGTAGATCCAATTTCCCATTAACATTTCCTGTAAGCGATAAATTTTCTATATCCGGTGTTATTTTGGCAAGATCAACATCTTTAAAATTAAGTTGAATATCTTTTTGTGTTGAATCTTTTAGAAATCCAGAAAGTTTAATTTCTTCATTATTATGATTGATTCTGAATTTATCAATTTCAAAAGCAGCAAGATTCTTATCATATGTAACCTTATTGAAATTATCCTTGTTTTCATTAATAATCCAAATGTTATCTTTTATAGTAAAATCAGAGTTTTTAAACCCAATAACAGACTTGTTTTCTTTATTAATGGTATGATAAAAACTCAAATTATAACTGTCGTTATTTTTTTTACCACCTTTAAATTCTGAACGCATAAACAGTGTATCATTAACAGTAACATTAATGAGGTTAAATTTAGATATGTCATAGTATTTTGTTTTAATACTATCTACTTCAACATAGGTATTAAAAAGTGGGTTATTATTATCTACCTGCAATTCTATATTGCTTGCAAAATAGTCCTTAAATTTTATTTCTGGTGATTTAAATGTTAATGCAAAGCCTTTCTCATTGCTTTCTACCTGACCTTTAATAAAAGTGTTTTTTCCAAGTTTAATTTCAGGATAAAACACTTCAATGATTTTATTATAAATTTTGAAATTGAAACTGATAGATTGATTGCTTTTTACTTTATAAGGAATATAATTAGTGTATATACTACCTAAGGAGTTTTGAAATAATTTTGCAATGTCATTAAAAACAAATTGACCACTTAAAGATCCTTCTATAATATCCGGTGAATCAATTGTAATAAAACGAGTGTTATTTTCAAAACGGGAGGTTATTGCAAATTCTTTAAAATAATAGGTGTCTATTTGATTTTCATATGATGTGTTTTTAAAGACAACCTGACCATAAGCATCATCTAAATTACTCGCATTCATATTCATTTTCACATTACTTTGAAAAATAGATATGTTATCCTTTTTTACAAAATTCAAATTTTTAAGATTGGCAAAATACACATTGGCCTCAAAATCATATTTATTTACCTTTTCAGAAAAATCAACAAAACCATTAAAATTAAGTTTTAAATTATCATCATTAACTATAAGATTCCCATCAAAAATCCTATTTTTTATGTTTCCTGCTACTTTTAAATTATTATAATTGTAGTTATTATATTCAATTTGAAACACCTCTCCTTTTATATGTGTATCTAACGTTTCAGCAACAAATCCATTTCCATTTACATCTACATCTAATGACACTTTGCCAAAACTAGGATCATTAATAAAAGTACCCAGATCAAAATCATTAAATATAATTTTCCCGTTATAGGATGCATTGTCAATGTTATTGATTTTAGTCATTTTTAAATTTGAATCTACAAATCCTAAATCTGTTTCAATCTTTAAATCGGCACTAATCGTTGAAGACGTTACTTCAGACTGCCCGACTATTTTGAATTTTCCCAATCTATCAAATGATGATGGAATTGATTGCCCCAGAACATTAGGCAATAAGGCTGTCAAATCTTTATATGTTGAAGTCAAATTTTTTAACTTTGCAAGCATATAAAAATTATTTCCCTCTTGATTAAATAAATTTTTAAAATTAAAATCCCCTACAATCTGTGATTTACTGCTTGTATTTAAAACCAAATTATTAGCTAATAAATCATTTAAGGAACCTGATAGGTTTACGTTGAATTTGGCACGTTGGTTGACCCCAAATTCATTGTAAAATGTATTGAGTTCGTTAAGAAGGATATTTGAATCCTTAAATGTGGCCGATATTTTTACTCTATCTTCAAAATATTTAAAATCTTCACGATTATAAGAAAATTTAAGATCTCCTTTTAATACAGAATGGACGGTTTCAATTTCAAGGTTCGCAAAAGTCATATCAGTAAGTGTGTATGAAAAATCTGTTATCATATTTTTTATGGTAACACCCCTACTGTCAGTTAATGCAAGCGTATTAATTCTTGCACTTACATCACTTCCATTTATTAAAAAATTGGTTGCATTTATATTTAGACCTTCAAAATGAAGCATTTTTGCATTCTCCCTGTTTTCATCATATAGTTTAAAAACCCCATCATAAATGGAAACATCACTAGATGACAACAAAAAACCACTCTTTTCCTTTCTTGGGTTGTTATCATCAAACTTGGCCACAAAAACATCAAGATTAGTGTCACTGGCGCCTTTATATGTTTTAATATTAAACATTAAACCATAAATGTCAATATCACCAAAGGCCAATTTACCATTAAATAAATTTCTGAAATTTAAAATAGATGTATTTAATTCGGCTATATTAATTAGTGTGTCTTTTTTGTAGTCTTCAATGAAAATGTGTTTAAGTTCCACATCACCATTAAATTGTAAGCCAACTTTATCTATATTGATATTGGTGCCGTATGATTCATTAATTTTTTTAGTAGCAAAATTTCCTACTAAAGTTTGAACGGCGGGGATAGATAGTATCAACACTAAAATGATAAACAACAAAAGGAATGTGCCTATTATTTTAGATAATATTTTTAGAAACTTTTTGATAGTTGTTAAAGTTAAAATTTATTTAATAAAAAACTACAATTCCTTTGTATTAGTATTATTCCAGCATTCATCTAAAGTAAACTACCTAAACTATTTTCAGGTTTCTTTTAAAAATAATTACCTAGTTTTGCATCTACAAATTAAAGAAATTTTCAGGCTTCTTTTCTATGTCAAAATTAACAATTATTGTGCCTAATTCTAATTAATGTTAAAACAAAATATTTATATACTTGGAATTGAATCTTCATGCGATGATACTGCTGCATCCATAATACAAAATGGTGAAATTTTAAGCAATATAGTTGCGAGTCAAAAAATTCATGAAGCTTATGGTGGCGTGGTACCTGAACTGGCTTCCAGAGCGCATCAGCAAAACATTGTCCCCGTAGTTTATCAAGCTTTAGAAAAAGCCAAAATAACTAAGGATCAGCTTCATGCCATTGCATTTACCAGAGGACCAGGATTAATGGGTTCCCTTTTAGTGGGTGCCTCTTTCGCTAAATCTTTTGCTTACGGATTGGGAATTCCTTTAATTGATGTTAACCACATGCAGGCGCATATATTGGCACATTTTATAGATGAAGAAGGATTTAATAAGCCTCCTTTTCCGTTTTTAGCCATGACTATTTCGGGCGGGCATACCCAAATTGTTAAGGTTAACAACTATTTTGATATGGAAGTTATTGGAGAAACCATTGATGATGCTGTTGGGGAAGCTTTTGATAAAAGTGGAAAAATATTAGGGTTAGGTTATCCGGCAGGCCCTATAATTGATAAACTTGCTAAATTAGGCAATTCAAAAGCATTTCAATTCACAAAACCAAAAGTTGCGGGTTTAAACTTTAGTTTTTCAGGATTAAAAACAGCCATACTTTATTTTGTGCAAAATGAAACTAAAAAGAACCCTGATTTTATTCAGGAAAACCTAAATGATATTTGTGCTTCTATTCAATATACCATCATAGGAATATTAATTGATAAATTAAAATTAGCAACAAAACAAACAGGTATTAAACATATTGCTATTGGCGGCGGAGTTTCTGCTAATACTGGTATTAGACAAGCTTTGAAAGATGGGGAACAAAAATTTGGATGGACTACTTATGTGCCTAAATTTGAATTTACTACAGATAATGCAGCTATGATTGCCATTGTGGGCTATTTAAAATATTTAGAAGGTGATTTCGCTAAAAAAGATGTGACGGCTTCTGCAAGATTAAAAATTTAAATCAATCTATTGGATTTTAGACGAATGATGGTATTTAATAAAGTATTAACTATAATTTTGGAATTAATTTCATTAATTGCTTACAAAACAAACCATCCAAAAAATATTACTGAGATTAAAGTTTTAAAAATTGCTCAACCTATTAATTAATGCAATTATTTTATAATTCTGATATAAACGAACAGACTACTCAATTTTCTTTTGATAAAGAAGAAAGCAAACATATTGTAAAAGTTTTGCGTAAAACAGCCGGAGACCTATTGCATATCACAAATGGTAAAGGTTGGTTATTTATTGCTGAAGTTACTATCCCTGATGTAAGAAGTTGCCTAGTTACCATTATTTCAAAAGAATTTAAATTAAAGCATGCTTATAACCTACAAATAGCGGTTGCACCAACTAAAATGAACGACAGATACGAATGGTTTTTAGAAAAAGCGGTAGAAATTGGCGTAGATACCATAACCCCAATAATTTGTGACCACAGCGAAAGAAAACTTATTAAATTGGAACGTTTTGAGAAGATAGTTCAATCTGCCATGAAGCAATCATTGAGCTGTTATTTGCCTAAATTAAATGACGCAATGACCTTTAAAGATTTTATCAACCACGAATTTAATGGTCAATTATTTATAGCGCATTGTGAAGAAACTGATAAAAAATCATTAAAAAAACTGCTTAAAAAAAATGAGGATTACACCATTTTAATTGGTCCAGAAGGCGATTTTAGTACTAATGAAATTGAAATGGCCATAACCCATGGTTTTAAAACCGTAACTTTAGGAGATACAAGATTACGAACTGAAACCGCAGCTATTGTTGCTTGCCATAGTGTGGCTTTTATTAATCAAACTCAGTATTAAATGAAACTGATTTATTCATGTGTTTTTTGTCTTTTATCTTTTGTCTCCTTTTCCCAAGAAATTGCGCTTCTTAAATATAAAGGTGGTGGAGACTGGTATGCAAATCCTACATCATTACGTAACTTAATAACATTTTGTAATGCCAACATTAACACCAAAATAACGCCACAACCGGCCACTGTTGAAGTTGGGAGTCCTGATATCTATCAATATCCGTTTCTACATATGACAGGTCATGGTAATGTTTTTTTTAATGATGATGAAGCTCAGAATTTAAGAAATTACCTTATTTCGGGCGGCTTTTTGCACATTGATGATAATTATGGCATGGAACCTTATCTTAAAAAAGAACTTATAAAAGTTTTCCCGGATAAAGAATTAATTGAACTTCCTGCAAATCATCCTATTTTTAGTAGTGTCTATAAATTTCCGGAAGGGCTTCCAAAAATTCATGAACACGATGGAAAACGGCCACAAGCTTTTGGGATTTTTTATGAAGGTAGATTGGTGCTTTTATTTACTTATGAAAGTGATTTAGGTGACGGATGGGAAGATGAAGAAGTACATAATGACCCCTATGAAGTTAGAGAAAAAGCTCTGAAAATGGGAGCAAACATTATAAAATATGTTTTTGAAAATTAATGATTTAGCCTAAATAAAAATCAATTGCAACTCAACCACTACAATACCAATTTCAAAAAAAAATCATTTCCAATAATTTTAATATCAGAGAATGTTACCAATGCACCAAATATTGGTAGTTTATTTAGAATATCAGACGCCTTTGGAATTGAAAAATTAATCCTTTGTGGTGAAACTGTATCTTTTGGTAGAAAATTAACCAAAACTTCAAGAGCTACAGAAAAAGTTGTTAAGTACACCTTATCCAATTCTGCTTTAGAAGTTATTGAAACCTTAAAAAATAAAGGATATCAAATTATTTCTTTGGAAATTACTAATAAAAGCAAAGCGCTGCACACATTTAAATTTTCAAAAGAAAAACCAATAGCACTTATTATTGGAGATGAAAATTTTGGGATTTCTGAAGCTGTCCTTAAGGCATCTGATGATGTTATTCATATAGATATGTACGGACAAAATAGCAGTATGAATGTGGTACAAGCAGCTAATATTGCTTTATATGAAATCACCAAGCAACTTTTGTAAACTGTTTTATTATATTTACTAAATGAATTCAAAAGATATATCAAACGGTATTATACGGGCTATAGCCATGATATTCGGAGTCGTTTTGTTGTTTTACTTTTTATACCAAATAACATCTGTACTTGTTTATATTGCCATAGCCGTGATTATTTCATTAATAGGAAGGCCCATTGTTTTGTTTTTACAAAAACGAATGAAATTTAAAAATACGATTGCAGTTATTTTTACCATGTTGCTGCTTTTTGGTTTTTTTATAGGATTGGTACTTCTCTTTATACCTTTAATTGTTGAACAAGGCCATAATTTATCGCTTTTAAATATTGATGAATTACAGAGTAACATAGAAGGTTTATATAAACAAATGATTTCTTATTTTGAAGTAAATAATATCAATTTTGAACAATCGCTTAAAAACACAAATTTACTCTCAAAATTAGATTATTCCATCATTCCAAACTTTTTAAATGCGCTAATTAGCGGTTTAGGAAGTTTTAGTGTGGGACTATTTTCAGTTCTGTTTATTTCCTTTTTCTTTTTAAAAGACAGTAAATTATTTGAAAACGGTATTTTAATTTTTATACCGGATTCAAAAGAATCAAGTTTAACAAATTCTTACACCAAAATAAAAGACTTGCTTTCAAGATATTTTGTAGGACTGATTTTTCAAATCATTATCATTTTCATAATATATACCATTGGGCTCCTTATTGTAGGCGTCGAAAATGCTGTGGTGATTGCATTTTTAGGCGCGTTGTTAAATATAATCCCCTACGTTGGCCCTATAGTTGGCGGTTTTTTAATGCTTACGCTTACCATGACTAGTAATATTGGCTCTGATTTTTCCAATATCATATTTACAAAAGCCATATGGGTCTTTGTGGTTTTTGTCATTGGCCAACTCTTTGATAATTTTATCAGTCAGCCTGTTATATTTTCCAAAAGTGTCAAATCTCACCCTTTGGAAATATTTTTGGTCATCTTTATTTCGGGTATCTTATTTGGAATTATTGGTCTTATGATAGCGGTTCCTGCCTACACATCCATAAAAGTCATTCTGAAAGAATTCTTATCGGACAACAATTTTGTAAAAAAACTCACTAAAGGATTATAAAAAACAATTTGGATAGATGTATTTTAAATATTGAAATTCAGGAGTTTATCCATAGCAATATTAATTCTAACATGTCCTCTATAGTATTAAAAGGAACTCATTTTCCTGATGTGGACACCAAAGAAATTGTCGAGCAAATTGAAGCCAAAAAAAAATGCGAGAATAAATTGCCAACTTGGTTTCATACCAAAAACATCTATTTTCCTAATAAATTGAATATTGAGCAAACATCATCTGAAATTACAGCTGCCTATAAATCAAATTTAATACAGGGTAACAGCTTGATTGATATTACTGGGGGTTTTGGTGTTGATTGTTGTTTTTTTTCAAAACAATTTGAACATGTTATTCATTGCGAAATAGATGAAAATCTTTCAAATATTGTTAATTATAACAACAAACAACTAAAAGTTGAAAATGTTGAAACACAAAACACTGATGGTATTGCCTTTGTAAAACAAAGTGAAAAATCATTTGATTGGATTTACGCAGACCCATCCAGACGTCATGAAAACAAGGGCAAAGTTTTTTTTTTAAACGACTGCTTACCCAATATTCCTGAAAATTTAGACACGATATTTGCCCATACTAATAATGTCATGATTAAAACATCGCCATTACTGGATTTAAGCGTTGGTATTAAGGAATTAAAATTTGTAAAAACAATACATGTCATTGCTGTAAATAATGAAGTAAAAGAACTTCTTTGGGTATTGGAAAAGGGGTTTGTAGGTAACATTTCAATCCTAACAGTAAATATTACCAAAGAAAGCACACAACACTTCAATTTTTTATTGGAAGATGAAAAAAAACAAGAATCAACATACAAAAGGCCATTAACCTATTTGTATGAGCCCAATGCCGCCATTTTAAAAGCAGGGGCTTTTAATACAGTTGCGCAGCAATTAGGTGTTTTTAAGCTTCAAAAACACTCTCATTTATATACTAGTGATACACTTATTGAATTTCCTGGAAGACGTTTTATAATTCAAAACGTGCTACCTTATAACATAAAACTTATAAAAAAATTAGAAATACATAAAGCCAATATTACCACAAGAAACTTTGTAGAAACCGTACAACAAATTAGAAAACGACTCGCCATTAATGAAGGTGGTAATTTGTATTTATTTTTTACTACAGACAATGAATCGAATAAAATTGTCATCATAACGACAAAAAACAACTAGTAAAATTAGTAGCATTTATGGCATTAATTTTTTTTGTTTTTCATGTTTCATAACCTCTTTCAATGTTTTAAAAAGCCTGGTTTTAAGCAGCCTATATTCCTTAAAATATTTTTTAACAGCAATAAAAAGTTCTCTGTGTACATCTTTATAAGCTTCTTCTTCCTTGATCTGATTGATACCATCCACCATGATTTTAAGTTCTTTTTCATGTCTTATAATGGAATCTATAAGCACCTTGTTTCTTTTTCTTAGTTTGGTTATTTCTGTTACAATTTCTTGAGTATTGGGGAAATTTTCAGGATCAATTAATTTTAATGTAAACAGTTTTATAAGATCTTCAAAAAATTGTTCTTCATCTTTTATAAACCGCAATTCTGATAGCCATTTTATAGAGGCTTCATGCATTACATCAGCGTTAAGCCACTCAACATATTTAGGTGAATTTTTTACTATTTTCATGATAATATTATTTATGTTTTGTTATAATTTATTTATTTATTAAAAAAATGCAGAGTGCATTTTTAGTTGAAATTTCACTCTGCATTTCAAAGTTTAAGCTATTTCAATTACTTTTTTTGCTAATTGTTTAGCGTCTTCTTTTTTCATTAAACTAAGTTTAAGAATACCATTTTTATAAGTGGCTTTTACATCTTTTTTTGAATTTACTGTGTTAGGTAATTTTAAAGATCTTTTAAATGAATTGAAGCTAAACTCTTTGCGAGTAAAATCTTCTTCATTTTCTACTTGTTCTTGACTTTTTTCTCCGGAAACGTGAAGAACATTATCATCAATTGTCACTTCAAAATCTTTTTTGTTAAATCCAGGAGCAGCAAATTCAATTTCAAAATCGTTCTTTTTGTCTTTGATATTCATGGCAGGCATTAAACTGTCTTCTGCAAAAAAAATCATCATTAAAGAACTCGTCGGTGCTTAAACTAGGTAAGCCAGCAATATTCCAAGGGAATAATCTGTTTCGATTGTTAAATTTAACAAGTGTCATAATAAATATAATTAAATAGTTAATATTCTATTTAGTGCCATTAAGTTACTCATTATTAAGGGCAAATACCATGACTAAAATCAGTTTTAGTAAAATAATCTTAATCCTTTTTCCTTTTTTTTATTGTTTGATAGTGCTTTGAATGAATTGAAATAATTCCGTTTTAAATGTGTTTGTTTCCTTAAAGAATTCATGTAAATCATAGTCCTTTTTTTCATGTAACTCTAAATAAAAAGGAATGCTATTACCAAATTCACTTTTACAATTTTCATCAAGTTGTGTCATGTAATAATCTGTATGGTCATCAAATTCTATGATTATTTTATTAACCATATCAATTTCATTTTTTAACAATTGCAATGTTTCAAATAAGTTAATTATTTTAGGTTCATAAATATTGGAATTCAATAATCCTTTTAAAAAAGCGAATTCTATTTTTAAAAGCTTCAGATTTTTTTTCCAATTAATACAATCGTATTTTAATTCTTCAACACTTTTATCACTATTAAAGCTCATATATTCCGTAGTAGAAATTTCCATTTTGCTTTATTATTATGTTATTAATGTTTCAGTCAAAAATTTAGAACCTGTTACCGTTCCTGCGGCTCCTAAAAAATGAACTTTTACATGATTAATCATCATTTCAGTTTTTACAAAGCTGTTTTATTTCGTTTAAAATCTTTTCTTTTCTAATTTCGGAAACACCTAAATGATCTAAATAAAAAGAGTCCCCAATTAATTCCCTGCATAACACAACATCCCTGCTCAATAAAAACTGTTTTTCCCTATTTGTAAGCAATGTTGATACTGTAATTGGATATAACCCTAATCTGTCAATTCTGTCTTTTAAACCATTTTCAATTGGATAGTCCCAGCTTAACAAATACAAACCCACACAGTTTCCGTAGATTATGGCACCTTCTGTAAAACGTGTGTTGGTGACAACCCATCCCGCTGAAAGGGTACTCTTTTTGTTTGAATCAGCACCCCATTTCTCCTTAATATCTTGAAACCGGGAATTTATGTATAACGGTACTTTTACATTGCAATTAAAGCCTTGTTGACTGTGAAATTTGCATTCAACAACAATAGTTTCACTGTTTTTTTGTGCAAAAACATCTACTTCATGTTTTACACATTTACCTTGTAAAATTTTGCCAACTTCAATAGAATAACCTGAATATTTTAAAATAGCCCCTATAAATCGTTCAAAAGGAAAACCTGTTGGCCCCAATTCATAAATAGCCTTTTTAAGCTTATATTTTGAAGCCAAATAACTTTTCTTTTTTTTAAGTAAAGCAAACGCTCTGTTATATATTTCTTTGGTTGAAATACCTTGATATAATTCGTCTTTAACGGTTCCTATTATCTGAGTAACCAAATCATTTTCAGCCCCTGTTCGCTTCAGTGAGTTGCGAAGTTTTTCATATGAAAACTTTACTTTTTCACCTGATGATTTTATGATATCTACCGTTTGATTATTATTCATAATATTAATGAATACACTATTTTTTCATACCAAAATAATCTTTGACCCAAGCTATTACTTGATTGTTGGTCATGCTATCTGTTGTTATTATCGCAGATACTTTTGTTGCTAAATCTTTATAATGCGCACTCAACTCCTTTCTGAATTTTTCTTTGGTTTCAGCGGGTCCAAAAATAACCAGGGAATCTGCATCTTTTACCCCAGAGACTATATCTTCGAAATAAGATTTCAATTGATGTTTTTCTCGTTCTATATATTTATCTTCAGGAAGGGCATCTTGAGGGCTACCCCTGTATCCAAGCCCAAAGCCTCCGGATGGATGAAAATTTTCTACTTCAGATTTTATAGTAGTAAATATTTCTTTTTCGTTTTCAAGTGTCACAATGTGAGTTTTTTCCCTATCTAACCAAATGCCTGTATTTTTCATCTTCTACCTGTTTTTAGTTTCTTAAATCGTGTAATACCAATATTGGTACGGTTGAGCTTCGGGTTATCCCTTTTACCGATGGATGCTTTAAAATGCTCCCGAAAAAAGTATGCTTTTTGTTTATGAATGCCACCATGCCACTTTCCCTACTTTCTACAAAGCAATTTATTGCACTGGGGATATCCATATTACTTAAGAAATGAAAAGAATAGTCAACTGTATCCAAACAATCCTCTAATAATGTTCTGTTATTTTTCTGTGTTTTGTCTAATTTAATCTCATTTGCAACATGCAAAATCCTTATACTGGCATTACAATTATTTGCAATCTCTACCAAATGGTTTAATTCCCTCTTTTTAAAATGTGTTTTAAAACCGGTTGGAAAAACTATTTCTTTAGGAAGCTCATGCTTAGCCTTTTCTGGAACTACAATTACAGGACAGTTTCGTACTTTTTCCATCACACTTATTGCCATACTGCCATAAACCTCTCTATTTGAATTTGTCTCACCTTTGGTGCCCATGACAATCATTTCTATATCTTTTTCCTCAACCTTTTGTTTTATGGCTTCTAATGGATGGTTGAAACTTGATAGCTGAATAAAACTATGTTTAACATTATCATCATTTTTTAAGGTAATCATATCTAATATTTTGGCTAATCCATTTTCGGATTCTAGTTTAGCTTCTTCATATAATGCACTGCCAGGTTCCATATTCAATAGGCTATCAACAATATTTGGAACAGCCGAAAACACATTTAAAACATAAAAATTACAATGAAACTGTTTATACAATCCTAATGCGTATTCAATGGCATGCCAGGAGTTTTTCGAAAAATCTGTTGGCAAAAGAATACTCTTTTTCATTTTATAATGTTTAAAAGATTATCTGTTTGTTGGGATTACTAAAAAAGGAATCACCAAATGAAACCCAATTTGATTGATGGTGGATTTAAAAAATAGATTTTCAAAAAATGAATGTTTATTGTTTACCATTACCAATAAATTCACCTTGGTTTTTAACTGAAATTCGTCAATAGCTTCAGTTATATCCATATTTTGAACATCATGAAACAGATATGCTGTTTTTTTAAAATAAGTCTCCAAATCACTCTTATTGTTTTCTTGTATTTCTGTTAAGTCATATCCTGTTGAAACATGCATGACATTAATTATTGATTTTTGTTTGATGACAATTTCTTTAAGTATATTTAAAACGGATGGCTCAAAATTCAACTCATAATCTGTTGGAAACAAAACCTCTTTTGGGGTTTCATAAATAAATGCAGATGGAACTGCCAATACAGGGCATTCGGCGTGTTTAAGTACGTGAACCATATTTGTGCCGAATAAAACTTCAGTAGCTCCGGTTGCTCCTTTGGTTCCCATAATGATTAAATCAATGGCGTTGTCATTTATTTGTTCATTTATTTCTGGTATTAACGAATTGAATTTTGAAATAAGCTCAAAGCTATGGTTTGGGTTATTAAACTCTTTTTGTATTTTATCATGAATATCTTTAAGGCCTTTAAGTGAAGCATCTCTTATAACGTCATAAAAATCATATTCTACAGGATTAATTAAAACATATTGCATTTGATAAATTATGGGTGTATATGTATTGAGTAAGAAAAATGTACAAATGTCTTCTTTAAATAATCGCAACGCATATTCAATGGCATTCCAGGAATTATCTGAAAAATCTGTTGGTAATAATATTTTTTTCATGATAAAAAGGTTTTAAATTATATTATAAATTATCTCGTTTTATGTTTTGAAGCGCCAGAAACGGAATGTTAATGCTTAAACTTATTTTATCTAATTTTGATTGAAATAATATATGCTCTAAATGCGAATGTCTCGTATTTACCATAACCAACATATCTGTTCTATTCTCTTTTATGTATGTGGTAATGGCTTCAGAAACGTCTTTTTTATTTATGGTTATAAAATTGATTTCATTTTTACAAAGTGTTGCTCTTATAAATTCCTTATTATCTTCCTGACGCATGGATAGTATATTGGTTTTTGAAATATAAATGACATCAATTTTTGCCCTAAAAGGAGATGACATATCACAAAGCAATTTTAATTCTCGACGTTTGTAAGGAATCAGGTAATCCGTTGGAAATAAAATATGTTTTGGCTGTGAATATTTATAGTTTTCTGGGATAGCTAAAACGGGGCATTCTACATATTTTAAAACTTGCAAGGTATGCGTACCGAAAGTTAAATTTCTGTCATTGGTTTTACCTCGGGTACCCATAACTATAATGTCTATGTTCTCTTCATCAACAATTTTATCAACTTCATCAATAAGAGAGCTTTTAGCTGATATTAAACGATAGCTAAATCTTGGGTTTGGAGAAATAGATTTGATTTTTTTTAATATTGCCGTTAATTTTTTATTGGAGTTATTTGCAACAATTTTTGTGGTATTCTCTAAATTATCTCTTGTTAAAAGTGTTTCATCTGCATATATTTCATCTTCATAAACATGCATAATATAAAAGACACTTATTTCATATTTAAAAAGCTCTAATGCATAATGGATTGCATTCATGGCATTTACTGAAAAATCTGTAGGGATCAAAATCTTTCTCATCATTTTCTTATTTAAAGAACCTAAGGAAAGATAATAAGATAAAGAGAATTAAACAATGACCTTTGTCAGTTTAAATCGTTATTAACGATAATTTAATTTCGCATTTTTTTAATAAATAAGTTGGAACTAGTGTCATGTCATTTGTAAATTGGCGTTATATTTTGTATT
>TARA_R110002050_G_scaffold298296_1_pt1 | contig 46927 bp, 36 predicted proteins | sample TARA_R110002050 | Tara Oceans TARA_R110002050 (sample SAMEA4396988) | marine metagenome | biome: Polar Biome; feature: [DCM] deep chlorophyll maximum layer (ENVO:01000326); material: water (ENVO:00002006), including particulate matter (ENVO:01000060) such as... | depth 25 m
ACAAAATTTCGGTTGATAAATTTGCATAGGTCTTAGAATTCAGTCAGTAAATAGCTGAAGTTTGCATGCGATAACTCAAAACAATAAAATATGGACTTCAAAGAACTGATAGCTTATAAGAAATCGTCTAAGGTGGTCATGGAGATTGGGAATTCAATCAATTACGTGATAAACAATACTGACAAATCTGAAGGTAAAAACAACAGCAAATGAACACACAAAATCGCGATCAACGGCTAAAACCCACTGCGACTGAGACTGCAACTGAAGATTCTTCGAATAGAAGAGATCCCGTCATAATCGTTCGCGATCTGGTCAAAAAATTTGGTTCGTTTACGGCCAACGATCACCTGAATTTCGAAGTTTACAAAGGAGAGATTTTTGGTTTTCTGGGAGCCAACGGAGCCGGAAAAACAACCGCTATGCGAATTCTGTGCGGATTATCGAGCCCGACTTCCGGAGAAATTGCGGTGGGAGGTTTTGATGTGTACAAGCAAACAGAGCAAATCAAGCGGAATATTGGCTACATGAGCCAGAAGTTTTCCTTATACGAAGACATGACCATCGCCGAAAATATCCGTTTCTACGCAGGCATTTACGGAATTTCGGTCAAGCAACGGAAAGAAAAGGAACAGATGCTGCTCAAAAAGCTGAACCTGGAATCGGAGCGCGACAAACTGATCGCTTCGCTTCCGTTGGGATGGAAACAGAAACTGGCTTTCTCCATCGCTATTTTTCATGATCCTAAAATTGTTTTTTTGGACGAACCAACTGGTGGCGTTGATCCAATTACCCGCCGCCAGTTTTGGGACTTCATTTACGAAGCTGCGGCCGAAGGAAAAACCATCTTTGTGACCACGCATTACATGGACGAAGCGGAGTACTGCGACCGGGTTTCCATCATGGTGAATGGACGCATTGAGGCCCTCGACACCCCCGACAAGCTGAAGAAGCAGTTCCAGTCGGAAGATATGAATGGGGTGTTTCTGAAGCTGGCGCGGCAAGCGAAAAACGAAGAGTAAGTTGGCAGTCACACTCACAGTAGTAGTGTTGAAGTTTGCAAACGATAATTCAAAGTCACTAACGATGAATTTTAAAGATTTACATGATAAACAATCCGAAAACATTTGGATTTAAAAACAACCACGAATGAAACCAGAAACGCCGACAAACCAGCCAAGCCCACTGCGACTGAAAACTGAGACTTTCAGCGTCTGAAAAAATAAATAATAGAAAAGGATAAAACTAAAATCAAAGAAAATGTCACGCTTTTGGGGATTTGTTAAAAAAGAGTTTCTGCACATCTTTCGCGATGTGCGGACCATGATTATTTTATTTGGGATTCCGGTTGCCCAGTTATTGCTTTTTGGGACGGTCATCACCAACGAAATCAAGGACGCCCACATTGCCATTTATGACCAGTCGAAAGATGAAGTGACGCAGGAAATTACCGCCAAGCTATTGTCGTCGGGCTATTTTGTGCTCAACCAGTACCTCGAAAGCACTGAAGAAGTGGAGGCCATTTTCAAAAAAGGGCAGGTGAAGGAAGTGCTGATTTTTGAACCTGACTTTGCCCAAAACCTCGAACGCGAGGGAAAAGCCAATGTGCAGGTCATTGCCGACGCATCCGATCCCAACCTGGGTAAACTGCTGGCCGGTTACACCTCCGAAATTATCAATGACTACATCCTCAAAGAAATGGGCGAAGTAAAGCTCCCCATGCAAATTAAACCCGAAGTGCGCATGTACTACAACGAAAGCCTTGAGTCGGTGTACATGTTTGTACCAGGCATCATGGCCATGATTTTGATGCTGATCTCGTCCATGATGACCTCCATTTCCATCACTCGCGAGAAAGAGCTGGGAACCATGGAAATTCTGCTGGTTTCGCCGCTTCGGCCTGTGCAGATCATTTTGGGAAAAGTAGCGCCATACCTGGCCTTATCGGTCATCAATGCGGTGATGATTTTGCTCATTGGGCATTTTATTTTCGATGTTCCGGTCAACGGCAGTTGGGTGCTGCTGATGGCCGAAAGCATCCTGTTCATCCTGATGGCGCTATGCCTGGGAATTCTCATTTCGTCCATTGCCAACAGCCAGATGGTTGCCATGTTTATTTCCATGATCGGCCTGATGCTGCCCACGATCCTCTTGTCCGGCTTTATTTTCCCGATTGAAAACATGCCGGTGCCGCTCCAAGTCCTGTCCAACCTGATGCCACCACGCTGGTTTATTGTCATCCTGAAAAACATCATGCTAAAGGGGACCGGACTTTTATACGTCTGGAAAGAAACGCTGATTTTGATTGCAATGGCCGCGGTTTTTACAGCCATTGCCGTGAAGAAGTTTAAAACAAGGTTGGAGTAGTTGGCAGTCACAGTGATGAGTCGCAGAATTCAGTAAAAGTATGCAGACGATAATTTAAAATAACTAACGATGAATTTTAAAGATTTGATAGCCTCCAAAAAAGCATTTCAGTTGTCAATGGACATCTATAGAATCTCAAAAAGATTTTTAAAAGAGGAAACTTATTCTTGGACAGATCAAATTAGAAGGTCATCCCGATCAGCTTGTGCCAATACTGCTGAGGCTTATCGCAAACGATTAGATGTGGAAAACTTCATTAGCAAATTGACTGATGCTGAAGCTGAAAACAGTGAGACTCCGGTATGGTTGGATTTTGCTTTGACATGCGACTATGTTCCAAAGACGAATACGAGAAACTGTATTCTGAAACAGAGGAGATTGAGAAATTAATCAATTACATGATAAATAATCCAGACAAATTTGGATGTAACAACAACAAAGAATGAAAGCAAAAACGCCGATAAACGAGCCACCCCACTGTGACTGAATACTGCGACTGTGACTGAATACTAAAATTAGAAACTATGAATACCATCCGATACATCCTTCAAAAAGAGTTCATCCAGGTTTTCCGGAACAAAACCATGTTGCCGATGATCTTCTTGTTGCCCTTGGTGCAAATGCTTGTGCTTGTTTTTGCGGCCACGTACGACCTGAAAAACGTGAATATTTATGTGGTGAATCAAGACCAGTCGGAAACTTCCCGCGAGCTGGTGTCGCGGTTCGAAGCCTCTCCATTTTTCAATATTTACGATGCCTCGTTTGATGTTCAGGACGCAGAAAGCAGCTTCAATAAAGAAGATGCCGATTTTGTGATGCTTATTCCCCCTGCATTTGAACGCGATTTGATTCGCAACGACCAGGCCCAGGTGCAATTGCTGATCAATGCCATTGACGGCAACAAAGCATCGCTCATCTATTCGTACACGCTGGGCATCCTCAGTGGCTTCAACAAAGCGGTGATTGCCGAATGGAAAAGCCTGCCCGAATTTAACCCGCCCAAACGTATTGACGTGAAAGACAGCTATTGGTTCAACCCTGAGCTGGATTACAAATGGTACATGGCCCCGGGTATTTTGGCTATTTTGGTCACCATTATCGGCATGTTTTTGTCGGGCATGAACCTGGTGCGCGAAAAGGAAATTGGCACCATCGAGCAGCTCAACGTCACCCCCATCAAAAAGTACCAGTTTATTTTGGGCAAGCTGGTTCCGTTCCTGTTTATCGCCCTGTTCGACCTGGCTTTTGGGCTGGTCATTGCCCGTGTGGTGTTCGATTTGCCCATGGTGGGCAGCCTGGCGCTGTTATTTGGCTTTGCCGCGCTCTACCTAGTGGGTGTGCTGGGGCTGGGCCTCTTTATCTCGACCGTCACAGAAACGCAGCAACAGGTGATGTTTGTGACTTTCTTCTTTATGATGATCTTTATTTTGATGGGTGGCATTTTTACCCCGGTCGAAAGCATGCCCGAATGGGCGCAAACACTCAATCGTATCAATCCTATCTACTATTTCATGCGCATCATGCGGATGGTGGTGCTGAAGGGATCCGGCTTTTTCGATTTGCTGGATGAGTTTATGTCGCTGACAATCATCGGCACCGCCTTTTTGGGAATGTCCATTTGGCGCTACCGGAAAACAAGCTAGGGGGAGAATCCAGCGGATTTGCCTGTTTTTAGAAAAGCTAGGAAGCAAGCCGTTCGATCCCAGCCGGGATCGCATCATCCTTCGGTCCTGTGTTTCTGTAAACATCGGATGCCTCTGGCATCGAAAACTCGATACGTTCAAAAAGCCGTCGTCCTTGTTTTATTGATGGGATGCCCCGTAATCATCCCATCAATAAGGAGTAGCTTGCCAGTGAGGGCTTCACCCGAAGTGAAACCTTCACGAATCACCTCGATGGTTTCAACAACTTTTCACAGCTTGATTGGTCGAAAAGTAAGGCTTGTATGTTTGTACACGACTTCGCTTTCAAAACGTGAAGCTTTGCTCGTAAGTACAAAACTTCCCTGAAAAAAAAATAGACTCGTGTACGTTTTGTAGATGACTTCGCTGACCAAAGCGGCGCGTGTAGGTTTACATGGCAAAACCTGCCTGTCAGCAAGCGATGTATTATAAAATAAGATAACGGCTGGTCGGAAAGAGCGGGGCGTCGGATGGGACGGAATTGGGCCGCTCAGCGAACCATTATTTTGCGGTACTACTGATTGCTCTTCTAAAAGTTACCAAATGCCATTCCCAAAGTAAGTGAGAAACTGACGCTTTGTCCTTTAAATTTTTCTTTTTTAGTGGTCAGAAAGTCAATACCAACATTGGGTTTGAGATACAAGAATCCCAAGGGCCCATACATCGATGCCGAATTCCATTTCAACAGGTTAATTTCCGAAGCCATTCCAACTCCCGGCATAAACGATCCCATCAGCTCATTCTTCTCATCAACATCAATATCGTCGGCTTGGGCGGTCACTGAAAATCCGCCGATATTCACGTAGGGATAGGTTTTCACGCGGTTCGTACTGTGCACAATATACCCCACCTTCAGGCCGTATCGAATGGTCGCCACTTTGTTGCCTTGCTGATACATCCAATCCGTATCCAAAATGGGTAAATCGGTTTTTGAATACAAGGTCTTGATGCTTCCACCAACATACAAGGAAACGTAGGTGCGATTCATCACGAAATCCATTTCCATGCATAAGCCCGAAATATTCGGATCAATGGTATGGCTGATTTCGCCCGATAGCCGCTCGTTGAGATAGCCGAAACCAAAGTTAAACCGTCCGGCAAATGAGCTCGATTTAATTTCTTTCAAGAAATTCTGGTATTCACTGTCCGGGAACCGACTCCTGTAATTATTCACCTTTTTTCGAAGGGCCACCTGATCCTCGCCGTTGTAATAATCGAGGTAAAGTTGAATGAAGTCCCGATCGGCCACCGACAAATCAGCCAGCTCCAAATCCTGCTGAATGGCCATCATTTCCTCCCGTATGTTGGCATGAAGATCGTAGGAGATGTCGTCGTACTTCGGATATTTCTTCTTGCCTTCGAGTAGCGTCGCGAAGTTTCTGGCATTATACAGAAACAACTGGAAGTCTCTGGTGGCAATCGAGGTCAGGATGGCTTCGGCTGGATAGAGTACCACATAGTTGCTTCCTGCCTTATTTTTCAAATAGTTCAGAACTTTGCCGGCCTCCGCATAATTGTGATCGATGATGTGTTTCACAATCAGTTGTCTTCCATTCTCAATCAAGAGCTGAGTCGAATCGGTATACGACAGTATGGCTTCTCTCATGTCGTTTTGGGCATAGCTTGATAGCACGGAAAAGAAGACCGCAAGGGTGAATAACAGTTTTTTCATCGTGTGGGATCGCTTGTTCATTGTTCGTTGCGTTGATTCCAACGGATTGATTTTTCCAGACTAAAAATAGAAAATAAATGTTTCGATCAAGCGGTAGCTTACCAACAATTATTCAACCGACAAAATCATGACTTTCTCCTTTTTCAAGCCCTTTCCGGTAACGGTCAATTCAATGTTCCCGGGCCCTTCACTGCTTTGCACCAAAGCCACCAACTTGCCGCTAAACAACTTCATCGTTGGCTTGTGGAACAATTCCAGTGACGTGGCATCGCCGTTACAGGCTGCCCGGTATTTCCCTGCTCCATTCACCTCGAATGTTAATTGGTTAGTCGCCGTGGGACATGGAATGCCGTTCTTATCTACAACCGAAACCTTCACAAAACTGATGTCTTTTCCATCCGATTGAATGGTTGACCGGTCGGGTTCCAGCACAATGCGATGCGGCGCTCCCGAAGTACGAATGATCTTCTCTTCGGCAGGCTCACCGTTTTCGTTGAAAGCAACCACTTTCAGTTCGCCGGGTTCATACACCACATCGTTCCACATCAGGCGGTAACGCTCCAGTTTCGAATCCCTATTTTTGGTTCGCACGCCCCTGCTTTTACCGTTCACAAAAAGTTCGGCACGCTTGTAACTGGTGTACACAAACACAGGAATGGTATCCCCCTCCTGCCCTTGCCAGTTCCAGTGCGGTAAGATGTGCAAGGTCGATTCATTCGTATCCCAGCGGCTTTTGTACCAGTAGTAGCGATCTTTGGGCAAACCGGCCAAATCGCAAATTCCGAAATACGAACTGCGCGAAGGCCAATATTCGTCGTAAGGCGTTGGCTCTCCCAAGTAATCGAAGCCGGTCCACACGAATTCACCAATCACCCAATCTTTGTCGTCCTGCAACACGGCATCATCTTCCGGCAGGTTACTCCAATTGCAATATTCGAGATCATACGAAGAGCACTGCCCATCGTCGTACATTTTGCCAACAGCTTGTTCAACCGGAAACTTGTAAATTCCCCTGGAGCTCACGGTCGAAGCCGTTTCAGAGCCCAAAAGTAAGCCTTGAGGAAAGCGCTCGAAAGCCTCTTCGTAAAGATGCGTGCGATAGTTCAATCCCGGCACATCCATAATGGCTCCAAATCCTGATGCCATGACGGCTTTCACCTGGTCCATACCGACCGTAACCGGGCGCGTCGGATCTTCACGATGGAAAATATCCTGTAACGTTTTGGCACGTTTTACGCCTTCGCTCCCATGCTGGTCGGGAACCTCGTTCCCACTGCTCCACATCACAATACAAGGATGATTGCGGGTTGCCCGGACCAGGTTTACCAGGTCTTTTTCATGGTACTCGTCGAAAAAACGATTGTACCCGTTTTTCACCTTCGGTTTTTTCCACTCATCAAAGCTTTCAGCCAAAAACAGCATGCCCATTTCATCACAAAGTTCGAGCTGTTCGATGGATGGCATGTTATGGGCACTGCGAATGGCATTGGCGCCCATGTCCTTCATCAGTTGTATCTGGCGTCGAAGCGCCGCCTTATTCACCGCGGCGCCCAAAGGCCCCAGATCGTGATGCAGGCAAACGCCTTTAAACTTACGGACTTGTCCATTCAGCTTGAACCCTTCTCCGGCATTGTAGCTGATGGTGCGAACGCCGAAACGGGTGGTCTGCTCATCCTGAAGCAGCCCATTTTCATCGTATAACTTCGACTCGGCATAATACAAAGCGGGCGACTCGGGGCTCCAGAGCTTCGGATTTTCCAAGGCGATATTTTGCTCAAATTCATTGCCGAACAGCGATGTTGCTGTTTCTGTGACCAGCACATTTCCATTGGCGTCTTTTATGGCCGTTTCCAGCCTAAGATGCTTTCCCTTAACCTTGGTTTTGATGTTAATTTTGGCCTGACTGTCGGACACAAAAGGGATGGTAACAAAAGTGCCCCATAATTCGAAATGATTCTTAGGTAGCACCAGAACACGTACTTTTCGAAATAGTCCGGCCCCGGGATACCAACGGGATGACAAGGGTTTTGGCGAAAGATGCACGGCCAGCAGGTTAATTTCACCTGAGGTCACAATATCTGTAATATCGAGATCAAAATAAGCATAACCGTAGCCCCACTCGCCTGCTTTTTCGCCATTAATAAACACCTCGGGATCGCTCATCGCACCTTCAAATACCACCAAAACACGGCTGCCCTCTGCAAGTTCAGGAAGCTGAAAACTGGTTCGATACCAACCATCGCCAATGTGTGGCAGTGCTCCGGTGCGCCCGGTTTTTTCCGAAGCCTCATCTTCATTGTTCTGACTGATGGCAACCACCTGTTTGTCCACTTCTTTATCAAATGGCCCATAGATCGCCCAGTCATGAGGCACCGAAACGGTCGCCCAGCCAGAATCGTCAAAACCGACCTGTTCAGCATTTTCAAAATCACCCTTGCTGAATTTCCAGTCATTATCGAGTAAACTGGTTGTTCGAATAGATTGCGCATTCATCAGATAAGGGTAGATCATCAACAGGAACAATATCCCAAAGCGTAGTTTTTTCATGAGTTTTAGCTTAGTTTTGAAATTTTTGAACGACTTCCAAAGATATTGTTTTTAGCCAAAACGAAGCGTCTCCAATCGCCTTCATATTTTTAAGCAGCCCCTTTAAACTAATGAGCAATTCAAACCAATAAATTTGCCTTCAACATTGAAACGGCATGGTGAGAAGTCTCCACTTCTTTAAAATCAGTTGAAAAACAAGCATTTTACCTATCTTCCACCGGATTCCTCCATTCTAATCCTTTATTTAACCAGTTTATTCCTAATTTTGAGTTTTCTAAAAATCAATCGCAGAAATGGAAGACACCACTTATAATTTCGTCCCTCTAGAAGGCTATGAGCAGTTTGAAGCCACCACGCAAATCATAATTGCGGAAATCCTGCGCCGGAAACTCCCCCTTGAAATCATCGATACCAACAAAAACCTACTCACTTTGACTTACGAGAACAAGGAATTCATTATCCATGAAGGAACCATTTCGGATGCCAATAGCCTGATTGCCTACTGGATTTCGAATGATAAATGGATGACCCGCCAGTTTTTGCAACGCAAGGGAATCCGCCAGGCCAAAGGGATTTTGCTGGAACACGACTTCGCTTACGAACAGCTTCAGGATGTTCGTTTTCCGGCCGTGGTGAAACCGGTTGACACGGACCATGGCATTGCCGTAAGCACCAACCTGCAGAATCACAACGAGCTTTTGGAAGCCATCAAAAATGCTTTTTTGCATTCAAACAGGGTGATTGTGGAAGAATACTTTACCGGCCGCGAATACCGGTTTCTGGTGATTGACGACAAAGTGCGGGCCATTGCCTACCGCGAACCAGCCAACGTAACCGGCGACGGACAGTCAACCATCCGGCAATTGATTGAGCAGAAGAATGCGGGACGCGGAACAGATTACCGGCATCCCTTGCTGAAGATTATCATTGATGAAGAGGTGCTGCGACATTTAAAGGCTTTTGAGCTAACTGCAGAGAGTATTCTGCCCCAAGGTGAAAAAATATATTTACGCAAAAATTCCAATTTAAGTACCGGGGGCGATAGCATTGATGTCACCGATGAAATGCCGGTCTATTACCGCGAAGTAGCTGTTAAATCAGCACAGGCAGCAGGCTTGAAACTGGCCGGGATAGACATCATCATCAACGATTTGCTGGCTCCTCCCTCGCCCGATAATTACATTGTCGTCGAGTTAAACGCGCCAGCCATGTTGTCCATGCACAATTTTCCTTATATCGGCCAAAACCGTCACGTGGAGAAATATGTTTTGGACTGCATTCTAAATTCAAAATAAGCTAGCGAGCCTTTTTCAATTTTTTCGGTCATTGATTACTGAGAACTGAAAAAATAAATCAGCAAAACCTGAAACAAAATCAGCCTAAAGAACTTTAGTAAAAAGATGACAGAAACTGAAAAACAACAAACGATACAGGACAAGGTGCAATTGGTTCATTATTTTGAGCTGGGAAGCAAGCCATCCGTTGATTGGGGCATTGGAACCGAACATGAAAAATTCCTTTACAACAGTACTAATTTCGAACGACTTGGGTACGACACAGAGCCAGGCATCAAAACCATTTTGCAGCACATGCAAATCCAAGGGTGGGAACCAATTAATGAAAATGGGAACATCATCGGACTAAAACAAAACGGTGCTTCCATCACGCTTGAACCCGGCGGACAGTTTGAACTTTCGGGGAAGAATTTCAAAACGGTACATGAAACCTATATCGAAACCAGAAAGCATTTTGAAGAGCTCAAGTCCATTTGTCAGGAACATGGTTTTTTCAGCCTTCCGATGGGTGTTGGCCCCCTTTGGGAAGTGGCAGATTTGCCGTGGATGCCCAAGAAGCGCTACTCGTACATGAAAGCCTACATGCCTACCCAGGGCAAGCTCGGACTGGAGATGATGACCAACACCGCGACCATTCAAGTCAATCTCGATTATTCGAGCGAACGGGATATGGTGCGAAAAATGCGGGTTGCCCAGGCTTTACAATACATCGTAACAGCCATCTTTGCCAACTCGCCATTTTCGGGTGGAAAGCCAAACGGTTATTTAAGCTACCGGGCCCAAATCTGGGAAGATACCGATCCGGATCGGTGCGGTTTCTTGCCCTTTATTTTTGAGGAAGGATTTGGATTTGAACGCTGGGTGGATTACCTGTTAGACGTTCCCATGTATTTCATCTACCGGAACGACCAATATCTGCCGGCCAACGGCATGACCTTTCGTGATTTTATGGATGGAAAACACCATCTGATGCCTACTATGGAAGATTGGGAAACACATGTGTCCACGGTTTTTCCGGATGTGCGGCTGAAGCAGTTCATTGAAATGCGCGGAGCCGATGCCAGTTGCACCAGGCACATTGCTGCACTTTCGGCCCTGTGGGTTGGCCTGCTGTACGATGGCGCCAGTCTCGATGAAGCCGAAGCGCTGATTTCAACCTGGGACGTGAAAACCATGCAGGAAGTGCGCGCACAGGTTCCACGCAAGGGATTGAACGCCGCAAGCGGAAACATTCATTCCGGAACGGTGGCCAAACGGCTTTACCAAATCGCTTTGGGCGGCCTCACACGCCGTTCAGTAACCTGCTGCCGCGAGGACGAAACTCAGTATCTGGAGCCCGTTCGCGAAATTACGGCAAGCGGCATTACCCAGGCCGAAAGGGTGCTTCACAATTATAATCAGAAGTACAATGGGAATCTAATCAACTTATTAAACGACTGGCAGTTATTGCAGTTGCAAAGCTGTCCCAACGAATAGAAGTCTTTAAACGACCATTTAACTCATGTTTTCAAAACTGAAATTCTTATTCAGCTACATGCATCAATACCGCTGGTGGTACACCGGGGGAATTCTTTTTTTGGCGCTTACCGTTTGGGTGTCGGTTACCATTCCAGAGTTCATTCAGAAAAGCATTGACCTGATTGCCGACGGACGTGCGGGCAATGAGGCGGAGTTCCATAAAAACGTTCTGATCATCGTTGGTCTGGCGATGGCGCTGATCCTGGTGCGGACCTTTTCCCGAATCCTGATTTTCATCCCGGCCCGGTTGATTGAACGGCAATTGAAAGGAGAAATGTTCCGGAAGCTCTCATCGTTCGGAAAAGACTACTACGACGAAAATTCGTCCGGCTCCATCATATCCCGAATCAACAATGACATTAACGGACTCCGGCTGATCTCCGGTTTTGGTATGCTGCAAATCGGAAACATCATTTTTTCCCTTTCTTTAACGCCTTATAAGATGTGGCAGCTTTCGCCGGCGCTAACCTTGTACTGTATTGTGCCAATGGTGGTCGTTTTTATTATCGTGCGCATCGGAATGGCGGTGATGGTGAAAAACACGAGGCTGCAAATGAACACCCTGCAAAAACTTTCAGGTAAAACCATTTCTTTTTTATCAGGCAACAGCGTGATCAAAAGCTACAACATATACGATTACGCCGAACGCGAAGTTCAAAAAGAAAATGTCTCCCTGTTCGGACAAACCTTGAAAATTGCCTGGATTCGCTCATTCGTCATGCCCCTGCTTTTCAACCTGGGGCAAATTTTGAAGATCGTGGTGCTTTTTGTTGGCGGCATGTATGTCATTAACGGGCAGTTTACGATTGGCGAACTGACCGGATACATTGCGTACGCGGCACTGCTGAGCCAGCCCATTATGGGATTGGGCTGGGTGCTCACCATTTTCCAACAGGGTTTTGTGGGCATCACAAGCATCCAAACTATCATGGAACGGAAAGGAGCCGATGAAAAACGCCAACTACTTCCAGCCAAAACCAAAGCGAATTTATTTCGGACCGGCATTCGGGTGGAAAACCTCCACTTCACCTTTCACAACGGGGAGAAACCGGAGCTCCAAGACATTTCGTTCACCATTAAACCCGGGCAAGTGATCGGTATTACAGGAAAGGTTGGCTCCGGAAAAACGACGCTGATTAACTGCTTGAATGGCTATTTACGTCCCGAAAAAGGAATGATTTATTTTGGTGATCTAGACGCTGCCGACCTTCGAAGCGAAGATATCCGCTCGTCGGTAAGAACCGTGAGCCAGGAAGTGTTTCTGTTTTCGGACACGATTGAAAACAACATTGCTTTTGGCTCTGAAAAAGCAACGCAAAAGAACGATTTCAAGGAAGTGATTTACAAGAGTTCCTTTGCTGACGAGTTGGCGCGATTTCCCAAACAGGAAAAAACGCTGGTGGGAGAAAAAGGCATCATGCTCTCGGGCGGACAAAAGCAACGCATTAGCTTGGCTCGTGCGCTTTACACGCCCTGCGACCTGCTCATTTTGGATGATGTATTTTCGGCTGTTGACACCGACACCGAGCGCTTTTTGATCAAACAGATATTTGACAACCACCCGGCCAAAAGCCTGGTTGTTATCTCCAACCGAATCAGCGTGCTTGAAAAAACCGACTTTACCATTGTGCTGGAAGAAGGCCGGATGACAGCCAAAGGAAATCACCGGGAGTTGCTGGAGCAGTCGGAATTTTACCGAGACATTCTGGCTCTTCAGCAGGAAAGCTAAGCACAGAAAATGGAAACAAAAAATTGAATTGGGAACCGATGATAAACGCAACACAGAAAATAATTAAAACCAAAGACTGGCAACTGCTACGAAGGTTTGCACATTACTTCGTGCCGCATAAAAAGTGGCTTTTCATAAGCCTTGCCTCCATTCCGGTTACCACGATTGCTGGTATTTTATTTCTTTGGCTGGTCGAAAATATCATCGACAACTACATCGTTCCGGGAAATCGCGAAGGCTTGGTTCTTCAAATTGGTTTGCTGGCGATTGTGCTACTCGTCAACCTGCTGTTTGATGGTATTTACAGCTACTCCTTCTCAAAATCAGGCGGGCTGGCCATTGTGGACCTGCGGAAACAACTATTCGGGAAATCGCTGCGTTTTCCGCTCAGCTACTTCGATAAAAAGCCGATTGGTGTTACATTATCGCGCCTAACCAGCGATATGGAATCTATTTCCGAATCGTTTGCTCAAGGCATCCTGGGACTTCTGGCCGACAGCATCAAAACGCTGGCTCTGGTTGGTTACCTGTTTTACCTAAACTGGCGGCTGACGCTGGTTCTGCTCATTGTTGTTCCCGTTATTATCTTGATCATGAGCTACCTGCGAAAAAAAATCCGAATGGCTTACAACAATTCCCGAACCAGCTTGGCCAAATCGGCTGCATATCTTCAGGAGTCGCTCAACGGCATGAAAACCGTTCAGCTTTATGCGGCCGAAAGTGAAGCGTTCGAAAAGTACGACAAACTAAACAAAGAATACTGCGACGCCCAGAACAATTCAAACATCTACGATTCGGCACTTTATTCGCTTGTTGAAGGAATAACCTCGGTGGCCACCGCCATAGTCATTTGGTATGGCGCTATCCAAATCTGGGACTTCGGGTTTACCTTGGGGATCCTCATTGTATTTGTCACCACGCTGGAGCGGCTGTTTATCCCGGTCAAACAATTTGCCCAGCAAATCTCGACCATTCAGCGGGCCTTATCAGCGCTCGAACACATCAGCGAGCTGTTTGACCAGCAAGTGGAGGATCCCAAAGCACCGCAGACAAGCCAAACACCGCCGCCCTTGCAGGTAAGCGAAATTGAATTTAAAAATGTCTATTTCCGCTATTCAGAAGACACACCCGATGTCTTAAAAAATGTATCGTTTAAGCTCCGGAAGGGCGACCGGTTGGCCTTGGTGGGAACAACAGGCTCCGGCAAATCGACCATCATCAAACTTCTGACGAAAACCTACACTGGCTATCGGGGCTCCATCAAAATTAATGGCATTGAATTGACCGACCTCCCAATTGCCCAGGTTCGCGAAACAATATCGGTCATGCAGCAGGACATTTTCATGTTCAACAATACCATTGAATTCAACATCTCGCTGGGACGCGAATCGATTTCTAAAAGCGATGTTGAACAGGCCGCTTCGTTCGTCTTTGCCAATCACTTTATCAACCAGCTCCCTGGTGGTTACCAGTTTGTTATTCAAGACAATGGCGACAACCTGTCGAAAGGGCAAGCCCAGCTCATTTCCTTTGCCCGGGCCATTGCCGGAAACAGCGAACTCATCATCCTTGACGAAGCAACGAGCGCCGTTGACTCTTTGACCGAGCAATACATCCAGCAAGCCATCGCCAATATTTTTTCACTGAAAACCGTGATCGCAGTGGCCCACCGGCTGAGCACCATTAAAAACTCGGATATTATTTTGGTACTGGAAAATGGTGAAATCATCGAACGTGGCAATCACGCTGAATTGTTGCGCCAGGATGGGAAATACGCCCGCTTGCTTCATCAGCTACAGGAAGAGAATAAACCGGAAGACAAATAAATTTCGCCCTCCAATTTACTCCTGACTAATACCGATCACGCCACAAGCCACTCTGGCTCCGGCATTTCCGGTTGGCTGCGAAGTTAAGTCATCTTCGCCAGCGTGTACGATGATGGCGCGACCAATAATTGAATGGTCACCGTTTAAGCTTATGGACGAATCAACCTGCTCATAAGTCGCTCTTCCATTTTGATCGGCCTCAAGGTTTCCCAGATCTCCAACATGCCTCATCTCAGCGGCGGGAGCACCATGCTGTTTTTCGTCCGGGTTAAAGTGGCCTCCCGCCGAGGTAGCATCCAAACTGGAACAATCGCCATACTGGTGAATATGAAAGCCGTGTTTCCCCGGGGTGAGCCCTTCCACATCAGCCACTACCACAACGCCGGCTCCAGATTGTGAAAAAGTAACTGTTCCAGTCACATCATTGCCTCCTGTTGGATGAAGGACACAGACAGCCTTCGTTATTCTATCACTATCCAGCGCCTCTCCCACTTTATCATGCATCACCGAAGAAACATTCTCCTGTTTGCTATCTCTTCGCTGGTTACAAGCCTGAAGGGCAAAACCAACAACAACGATAATCATCCAATTAGCTACTAATCTCTGTTTTTTCATAATATTTAATTTTTATGTGTGAATATTTCTTTTTATGACTATCCGCCTAACTACCGATGACTCTCCAGTCGTAAAGCACGTAAGCGAAGAATCGTCCTATTGTAAAATTTTGTGCCGGTGCTTGGCAATCATTCGATAAATCCTGTCGCGGATTAGGCGCGGAACAACCTTCAGCAAAATCAAAAAACGCCAAGCCCCGCCAAGCTTGGCCGAGATCCGGATTGCAGCGTCTGAATGCAAATAAACATTTGTCCCTTCAATCAATACAACAGAATCATCGTAGTCGGCAGGCAAGCCATTTTCAACCAGCACTTGTTTCCCTTCCTCTTTATACAATGAAAGAATCCGGAACTTGTCACCTGCTCCCTTACGTTCGATAAACGCCACCAAGCTGCTACATAGCGTGCATTCATGATCAATCAATAAAATTGGCTTTTCATTCATATCATTTATTCTTCTGCCTCTTGGCCTGGAAATATTTGTACACTTCACCCAGTATAAAAACAAGGGACGATAAGAGTGTGATGATCAAAATATCCAGCCAGGGTAAATTTTCAAATTGGAAAATATTCTGCATAAATGGCAGCTTTATCGCCAAGTATTGAAGAATGATAGACACGATAAACGCCACGTTGATCCATCTATTTTTAAAGAGGCCAATCTTAAACACGGACTTTTTAAGCGATCGCATGTTTAAAGCATTCCAAACCTGGGTCATGGCAATAACCAAAAATGCAGCCGTTCTAGCTTTTTCAACACTATCGTCCCGGTAATTGTCAAACGCCAGCAAGGCCAGTATAACCATGACAGGAGCGATAATCAGGACGTAAGGAAAAATTTGCTTGTTCAGGATTTGCTCATCCCCTTGGATTGGCTTCTGATCCATTACATCGTCACTCCCAGGTTCGGTTGCCAGGGCAATATCCATAATTCCGTCCGTAACCAGGTTGATCCATAAAATTTGGGTTGCCAGCAGCGGAACCGGAAGGCCGATGGCAATAGCAGTTATTAAAGTAGCTGTTGCCGCAAAGTTGGTGGTAATAAGAAAAAAACTGGTTTGTCGGATGTTTCTGAAAACAATTCGTCCCTGTTGAATCGCGTCAACAACGCTCGCAAAGTTATCATCCGAAAGAACCATCTCTGATGCGTCCTTAGCCACGTCAGTCCCCTTTTGCCCCATGGCGAAACCAACATCGGCCGATTTCAATGCCGGCGCGTCATTCACGCCGTCACCAGTCATTCCTATGATTTGGCCTTTTTTCTGGAGATATTCTGAGATTCTCAGCTTGGTTTTCGGACTTACCCGCGCAAAAACATTGACGGTATCAACATAGTCACCAAATTCTTGATCGTCCACATCCAACTCCTCTTCCGAAAGTGCCTCGGGTATTGCATTATCCCCTCTTTCCTTATCCAGTATTCCTGCCTCCCGCGCAATGGCGACGGCCGTATTTTTATGATCTCCGGTAACCATCATCACCCGGATTCCTGCTTTTTTACACTTGGAAACTGCCTCTGTCACCTCATCGCGAAGCGGATCCGAAATGGCGAAGAAACCAGCGAAAACCAGTTTGTCCACATCGTCGACAGAAATCGCCTTTTTATCGCTATCGGCCTCCTTAAATCCATAAGCAATTACCCGCATCGCCTTTTTTCATACGATTCAATCTGGTTTAGGAGTCGCTCTTTGTCTTCACCTCTTAGCTCTGAAGGCTGATTATCCAAGTAAATTTTCGTACTAAGTGACAGAATCTTCTCAGGAGCTCCAAATCCAATCACTTCCTGTTGCTGATCATCCGAAAAGCGGACGAGGCTAGCCCTGAATTTCTGCTTCGAATTGAACGGAAGATCATCAATCAGATCAATACCAGACGCCAGATCCGGCTTTCTCATTCCAAGCTTTTTAGCTAAAATCAACAGGGCCAACTCTGTAGGATCACCCGAAAATTCCGGATCATTTGCTTCACCGCCGTCTTTAACAGACGCAGCGTTGGAATAAGCTGCAATCCAGGCGGCTCTTTGCAGCGTGTCATCCTCATCAGGATCAACTTCGCGTCCCTCCTTCAATACACCACCTTTCAATTTGTATCCCTGCCCTTCCACTTCATATTCTTTACCATCGGCAGTATATATTTTTTTAACCGTAAGAACTCCTTGAGTGAGTGTTCCGGTTTTATCTGTTAGGATAACAGATAAGGAGCCAGCGATTTCAGTAGCGGAAAAGTCTCGTATGATCGCGTTGTGCCTGGCCATCCGGTTGGCGCCAATGGCTAAAACAACGGAAAGCACAGCCGGCAGTCCTTCAGGGATTGACGAAACCAAGGTGGCGATGGTGACCAGCAAAATTTCTTCAAATTCGAAACCACGGATAAAATAGCCTACCAAAAAGACAACCAAGGCCGTTGAAACGGCCAAACCGGCCATTACTTTTGCCAACTTATTTGTTTTCTTCTTGAAGCTGCTAACTCCCTGATCCCGTTCACTAAGCGATTGGGCTATCTTTCCAATCTCTGTATTTATGCCGGTTGCTATAACAACGGCCTGACAGCTTCCACGCGTGATATGCGTGCCTTTGTAGAGCATGTTTTTCCGGTCGGCCAGGTTAGTATCTTCATCTACTACTTCCGATTTTTTTTGCACAGGCATCGACTCTCCCGTTAGTGAGGACTCGGTCGTTTCAAGATTCTTTAACCTAAAAATCCGCGCATCGGCAGGAACCGATTCGCCGGCATTGAGAACCAAGATATCTCCCGGCACCACATCTTTCACGTCAACCGTAAGTTGATTTCCATCACGCTTCACATTTGCTTGATGCTTAACGAGACTCTTGAGCGAGGCGATCGCCTTTTCGGCTTTATACTCCTGAAAAAAGCCAATCAACGCATTTGCCAAGACAACACCAACAATGACATACACATCAACTACGTGACCGGCAAACCAGGCGATGATGGCGGCGAAAAACAAGACAATGACCAACAGGTCTTTAAACTGTCGAAAAAACAAAACAAAGGGACTTGTTCGCTCCTTTTTGGGTAGGGTGTTTTCCCCCAACTCATTGAGCCGCTTAGAAGCTTGTTCGCCGGAAAGCCCATCTTTGCTACTTTCCAGCTCGTTCATACAAACATCAATTTCGTAAGCATGATAGGGTTCATTTTGATTGATGTTCGTCATACGATTACTTTTTACCGGAACAAAAAAGTACCGGAGTGCGAGTCTGCTCCAATATTTTTTTCAGAAATTCCTTCTTGAAAATACTGGTGATCAAATTCCGCGGTCGCTCAAAAATCATGGTCAAGTCAGGGTCGAGCAGGTTAATAAAGTCAATAACTTCCTTCTCAAAGTCACCCGCCGTTATAACTTGATGATTGACCGACGAATTGTTAAACACCTTTGAAAGATTTGCTTCCCACTGTTGCAGTACTTCGTCACCAGTCTCATTTGCCATACCAACGGCATTGACAACCGGATGAAAAAAACGAATCAAATCCGCAACATTCCGGTAATCCTCGAATTCCCCATCGCTAAAGTCAGTTGGTAAAACAGCGCTCGAAAAAGGTTGAAATTCCTCTCCGGGCGGAACCAGCAAGCTCATCCCATTGAAATCCTTACAGCAATCGATGATCTCTTTTTGCGATTCGAAAATAGCTCCATCCGCCTCTTTATTGAAGACCAGCAAGGAAGTGGTACTCTCATTCAAATCATTCGTTATTTTGTTTTCGATACTATCCTCTTGAATGTCAACATTGACTTTTAAAGGGTAATTCAACTTCGAAGCTTCTTTACTCAACACCTGATCAATTTTCATAGCTACTTGCTGTTTTTCGCGCGCCATAATTTCGGCATGCGAAAACTTATTCCCGGGTGTAATGCTTTGCGAATCGGCATACATACTGCTGACACCCTGCGCCATGCGCGAATCAATCACATGAACCAGATTCACCTCACCCTTCAGATGCTTGGCCAGGTTTAATCCATAGGGAATAATACTTTCCGCATTTCCTTTAATATCACTTATAATCGTTATTCTCATTTCGTTCTGTTTTTCAAATTAAATCTCTTCTGATTCGAAAGTTGACTATCGAAAGGCATCTGGGTTAAAGCGACACCATCCGCTAATCCAAAATCCAGCGGACAGCATCGGTAATTTCCTCTTCGGAATAGTATTTCATTTCGCCGGAAATAAATGGGCTAGCCAGATTTGACCACAACTTTTGCCATTTACTTTTACCAACAACAGCAATTTTTTCCATGTGGTTAAAATGTCTGATGTAGGTTTTCAAATCTTCTTTCAACGCTGCAGCCTCAACACCCTCAATACTTTCAATTTCAATGTACATCCTGATTTTCCCGTAGTCTTTGACGCGTCCATTGATCAAAGGGGTAATCATTTGATAGTCTTCTTTTCGGACCTTTCCGTCAATTTTAATCGCTATCAAATTATCTTTTGTCAGATTCAATAACTTAAACATACTGGTTCCTTTCTTTAATCGTTAAATGGTGAACTTTTCTATTCGATGTAGGCTGGATCTGTCTGATTTCAGATGCTAACCCGGCCGCTTACTTTCAAAAACAACAACCGCTTCGGGGCTCAAAACTCTGAACGTAAACGAAGCAGTCAGGTAGAGTTTGACATTTTGAGTGTCATGTGTATCATAGCCCAAAGTAATATCTTGTCCTTGAATAAGTTCGTAATCTCCACCCCGTTCCGAAACCAAAAACGAATGTTTATTGGAGTGATTGATAATCAGTTTTCCACCTAAAATCTCCGTTAGCTGCTTTTGAATGGGATAACCTTCGGAAAGCTTCACCAGCTCAAGCCATTCGGCCGAGGTAATAACCAAGGAATAAGGGCCTTCAACCCCATTTTGACTCAAATGGATGATTTGCTTGCCTAGCTCTTTCAAAAATGCATTCGTATTTTTCGGAATGTTAACCGAGGGATTTTCCGAGGCCTGCTCCAATCCATTAATCTTGATTGGTTCAAAGCCTTCATAAATCACCTTTTCCTCAAAAAAAGCAATTTCCTTCGCAGCTTCTTCCAGTGGTGTCAAATCGACATCTTTTGCGCCGCGTTCGATGTTGTCCAGCTCCCACAAATCCAATTCAAATGGTTTACGAATTTCAACAAAAGGCAACATTTCCCTGATTCCATAGTTTACACCGTCAGCCGGCTGGTTTTCGGGAACAATTAAGCGGCCAGTAGAAATTCCGCCCTGTTCCAGGCCGGTGGGCCCCTCAATGTCGACAAATTTCCGGGCAGTTAAATACGTTCGCAGAATTTGCCTGGTCCTGTCCGTAATTTCATTCCAAGCCTTATCGGTAATTGGTGCGATTGATTTCTTTAAAATATTCATATGTTTATCTTTTAAAATTAACTATATATAATTTCCGTACTAAACTTCATCACTTCTTTGATGAACATCAACGTATAAAACTCGCCAATAAACATTTCCTTGGGCTTAAACAGTGGTTTCCATGGCTCGCCTCATAACATCTTTTTTTTCATTCATCTTCAATTTTTACAATATCTTTTTCGGTGAACAGATACTGGCGCATTTTTTCATCCCAGCCCTTCATGTTTCGCCGAAGCCATTCCAATGCCATACAGGCATGTTCGATTTCTTCATTGCGGTTGTGTTCTAAAATTCTTTTTAACTGCTGATTAGTAGTAACCGACAAGCGCTGCTGATACCAGTCAACCGCTTCTATTTCTTCTTTCAACGAAACCAAGGCACGAACATAATCGCGTGTTTCATCGGATAATTCTGTTGGTGGTTCATGATAATTTTGCATCTTAATCTTTTTAAAAGGTTTACAATTAATTTTCTATTTCTTTTTGACAAACGTATGTGCAGGGTGTCCATAAAATAGCTCGGCCGCTTCCATAATCGTTTCGCTGAGTGTTGGGTGCGGATGAACGGTCAACGCCAGATCTTCGGCAGTTGCTGCCATCTCAATAGCCAGGGCCAGCTCGGGAATCAGGTCGCCGGCATTTTTTCCAACAATTCCAGCTCCCAGTATCCGCTCATTGTCCGGATTGATCAGAAGTTTAGTAAACCCGGTGGTTTCATTCATCGCCACGGCCCTACCTGATGCGGTCCACGGAAACTTGGCTATTTTGTAACTGATCTTTTTTTCTTTCGCTTCTTTTTCGCTTAGTCCACAGGTGGCAATCTCCGGTTCGGTATAAATCACTGCCGGAATGACTTTTGCGTCGTTGGCTGACTTTTTCCCGGCAATCACCTCAGCCGCCACTTTTCCCTCGTAACTGGCTTTATGTGCCAGCAAAGGCGGACCAGCAACATCGCCTATGGCAAACACATTTTTGCCCGTTGTTTCCTGCTGCTCATTCACCTTTATAAACCCTTGATCATCCAACTCGATGGCTGTTTTCTCCAGCCCCAAATTCCCGCTATTGGGCTTTTGCCCTACAGCGACCAAAACCTGATCGTATTGCTTCCGGAATGTCTTTTGTTCGCGATCTTCGAAAGTCACCTGCAGCACCTCACCCTTTTTACCAACCTTCACCACTTTCGTTTTTAGAAAGATGTCCTTAAAAGTTCCTTCCGACGCTTTCTTGTATTCTGCCACCAAATCCTTGTCCATGCCCGGCATAAAATCATCGGTAAGCTCGGCAATGCTAACTCTTGAACCAAGCGCATGGTAAATCGTAGCCATTTCGAGGCCGATATAGCCCCCGCCAATCACCAGCAATTTGGCTGGTACTTCCTTCAACTCCAGCGCTTTTGACGAGTTTAAAATACCGGGCTTGTCAAACTCCATTCCCTGAAGTTCGACCGGTGTGGCGCCAGTTGCTACTATGGCTTTTTCGAAGGTGATCTTTTCCACATCGCCGTTTTCATGATTCAATTCCAGGGTCTTCCAATCAATAAATTTGGCGTAAGCCCTGATGTAATTGATCTTTCGGGCTTTCACCAATTGCCCCAGACCCCCGGTTAATTTTTTCACCACCTTGTTTTTCCAGTCACCCACTTTTTTCACATCAATTTCCGCCGGAGAAAACCGCAGCCCCATGATGTCCGCCTCTTCTGCGTCTTTTTTAATCTTCGATAAGTGCAGCAACGCTTTTGTTGGAATGCATCCGCGGTAAAGACAAACGCCTCCCGGGTTGACTTCCGGATCAACCAAAGTGACTTTCAGCCCCAGATCGGCAGCCATAAAAGCGGCACGATAACCTCCCGGGCCAGCACCGATAATGACCAGTTCGTGTTTTTTATCCTTGTTCATCTTGATTCGTTTTTATTGTAATATGGCGTAAGGATCTTCAATCACCTGGCAGATCCAGCGCAGAAAGCGTGCACCATCGGCACCATCAATCACGCGGTGGTCGTAAGAAAGCGACAGCGGAATAACCAGTCTTTTTTGAAACTCATCATCAACCAACACCTGTTGATATTTGCTTCGCGCAACACCCAAAATGGCGACTTGCGGTGCATAAACAATAGGTGTGAAACCGGTTCCGCCAATTCCACCCAAATTGGAGATGGTGAAGCTTCCCCCTTGCATTTCGTCGGACGAAATTTTCTTGTCACGTGCCTTTTCAGCCAGTTCATTCAATTCAACCGAGATGTCAATCAGCGACTTCTTATTGACATCGCGAACCACAGGAACCAACAGCCCCTGCTCGGTATCGACGGCAATGCCAACATGGTAGTAATGTTTGTAAATGATTTGATCGTTTGCCTCGTCCAGGCTGGCATTGAACTGGGGAAACTTCTGCAAGGCAAAACCTACAATCTTCAGCAACAAAGCGGTCACCGTCAGTTTTCCACCTGCTTTAGTGATTTTATCCTGATTGTTTAGCCTGAAATTTTCCAAATTGGTAATGTCCGCTTCATCAAACTGGGTGACATGCGGAATGGTTTGCCAGGCCTGCTGCACATTAGTTGCCGTCAACTTGCGGATCCGACTCATCGGCTCAACCGAAATCAATCCCCATTTGGCAAAATCAGGCGACTTTTTCCCTTTGTCTTTGGCATCTTTTTTCTTGTCTGCTTTTTCATCCTGCTCATCAGCATCATCTTGTTCAGCATACTTATTCACGTCTTCAGCTGTAATTCGGTCACCTGGCCCGGTTCCCTTCACCATGCTCAGGTCAACGTCCTTTTCACGCGCCAACCTTCGAACCGAAGGCGACGCAGGCAGATCAGCCGAGTCTTTCTTTTTATCCTTTTTGCTTTCTTCATCCTCTTCTTCTTCGTCTTCCCGCGGCTCATCAGACGATTCCTTTTCTTCGGATGATTCGTCCTCCTCCTCTTGCTCTTTCTCATCCTCATCATCTTCCGAATCTTCAGGCTCATCTTCTGAATCTCCTACCTGTTCTTCCTTCTTTGCCGATTTTGATTTTTCTTTTTTTGATTTTTTGTCGTTCGAAGCTTGTTCATCCTCTTTTTTGTCCCCATCACCATCTTCGTCCTCATCCGCATCAACATCTTCCTCTCCTTTTCCTTCGGTTTCAATGATCATGATAACCTCGTTGACTTTCACTTCATCACCTTCACTCACTTTAATTTCGTCTACCACGCCTGCATAAGGTGAAGGAATATCGGTCGTCGCCTTGTCGGTTTCAATCTCAACCAAGGCTTGATCTTTGTCAATCTTATCGCCAACAGAAACCAGGATGCCGGCAACTAAACCAGTTTCTACACTTTCGGCGATATCTGGAATTTTTATTTCTTTCTTCATTTCTATTTTGATTTGATGGTTACTACCTGTTTTATTCTCGTTTTGTAGCGGATTCAAGTTCGGAGCGGAGATTCTTTTTCGCCCGTGATCTGTAATTTTTCTTTGGCTTCTTTCAATGTTTTTTGGTCAAGCTTTTTTTGTTTATACAGTGCCAACAGCGTACACCAAACGATGTGTTTTGCATTGACTTCGAAATGTTCACGAAGTTCCGTCCGGTGTTCGCTCAAACCAAATCCGTCGGTACCCAGGGCCTCAAAAGTTCCGGGAAACCATTTTGAAATTGAAAGCGGCAAGGCCTTAACATAGTCCGAAGCCGCAATGAAAATTCCTTTTTCCTTGCCCACAGCTTCTTCGATATACGATTTGATTTTTGAATCATTCAACCGGTTTTGGCGCTCCGTTTCAATAGCATTGTCATACAATTGCTTGTAGCTGGTAACACTCCACACTTCCGAGAAAATGTCGTAGTCTTTTTTCAGAATATCGGCTGCTTTCAAAGCTTCGTTCAAAATGGACCCACTGCCAAGCAGGTGCAGGTTGTGCTCATTTTTTCGGCTGCTCCGGAATGGATACATGCCATTAATAATGCCTTCTTCAATACCCTTCCGGGGCGGTTTAGCCGGCATCCTATATTTCTCGTTCATCACGGTGATGTAGTAAAAGATGTCTTCGCCGTCCACATACATGCGCTTGATTCCATTCTTTACGATAACCGCCAGCTCATAGGCAAATGCAGGATCGTAAGCCTGAACTGTAGGAACTGAAAGCGCCAGCAAATGACTGTGTCCATCCTGGTGCTGCAAGCCTTCGCCGGCCAGGGTGGTCCGTCCGGCTGTTCCGCCCAGCATAAATCCTTTGGTTCGCGCATCGGCCGCGGCCCATATTAAATCGCCTACCCGCTGAAAGCCGAACATGGAGTAGAAAACATAGAACGGGATGCAGTTGATTTGGTGAGCTGAATAGGCGGTGCCTGCTGCAATAAACGACGACATGGAACCCGCCTCGGTAATTCCCTCTTCCAGAATGGCACCGTCTTTAGCTTCCTTGTAGTACAACAGACTATCGCGGTCAACCGGCTCATAGAGTTGTCCGTTGTGCGCGTAAATTCCCACCTGCCTGAACAAGGCATCCATCCCAAATGTCCGTGATTCATCGGGGACAATCGGGACAATAAGTTTTCCGATATTCTTATCTTTCAGGAGTTTCGAAAGTAGCTGTACCGCAGCCATGGTAGTGGCCACCTCCCGGTTTCCCGAGCCTTTTAAAAACTCATCGAACACTTTCGAATCCGGCATTTCAAAATCAGCGGTTTCCTGGTTCCGAACCGGTAAAAATCCGTTCAGTTTCTCCCGCTGCTTTTTCAGGTATTGAATTTCTTTACTGTCTTGCTCCGGCTTGTAAAAAGGGGCCTCAGCCAAATCATCATCCGAAATTGGGATATTGAACCGATCGCGAAAATGGATGAGCTCTTCTTCGTTCAGCTTTTTTTGCTGGTGCGTAATATTGCGGCCTTCGCCTGCCTCGCCCAAGCCATAGCCTTTAACCGTTTGTGTTAAAATGACGGTTGGTCCACTCGTCGATTCGGATGCCCTTTTGTAAGCATTGTACACTTTCAGCGGATCGTGGCCGCCGCGTCGTAACTTAACTAAGTCTTCGTCACTTAGGTCTTCAACGAGTTTCAACAATTCCTTGTACTTCCCAAAAAATTCCTTGCGGATGAAATCGCCGTCGGAAATGGAGAACTTCTGACGCTCCCCATCAACCAGTTCACCCAGCCGCTTTTTCAATAAGCCGCTTTTGTCTTTCTCCAACAAGGGATCCCAATTTTCGCCCAATATCACTTTTATAACATTCCAACCAGCTCCGTAAAAGGCCGCTTCCAGCTCCTGAATAATGGATGAGTTTCCGCGGACCGGCCCATCAAGCCGTTGCAGGTTGCAATTGACCACAAAAATCAGGTTGTCCAAATCTTCTCTCGAAGCCAGCGTAATGGCTCCCAACGACTCGGGTTCATCCATTTCACCATCGCCAATAAAAGCCCAAACTTTTTGATCAGACTCTTCCAGCAGCCCTTTGTCCTGCAAGTATTTATTAAATCGAGCCTGGTAAATGGCCATGATTGGCCCCAAGCCCATCGAAACTGTTGGAAACCGCCAATAGTCGGGCATCAGCCGGGGGTGCGGATAAGAAGATAAGCCGCCTTTGGGATTCAGCTCACGCCGGAAGTTTTGCAGAAGTTCTTTCGAAAAGCGTCCCTCCAAAAAAGAGCGGGCATAAATCCCGGGCGAAGAGTGCCCCTGAAAATAAACCATATCGGCCGATGATCCATTGTCCGATCCTTTAAAAAAGTGGTTGAACCCAACTTCGTACAGCGTGGCCGACGAAGCGTAAGTGGAGATGTGCCCTCCAATGCCATCTTGCTTTTTGTTCGCCTGAACCACCATGGCCATCGCATTCCAGCGAATAATGCTTTTTATTTTTCGCTCCAGTTCGCGATCACCCGGATAGTCCTCTTCCTCATTGGGCGATATGGTATTGATGTAAGGGGTATTGACGGGTGTTTTCAAGCGGATGCCTTTTTCCCGGATCCGGTTTTTCAGTAATTCGATCAACTCGTCAACCCGGTCGGCATCGTCGTGCTCAATGATATAATCGATGGAATCAAGCCACTCTTTATTTTCGAACTCGCGTATTTTATTTTGCTTTTGTTTTGTCATAGCTGCTGTTTTCATGTTTGGATGAAATATAAATTGATTGATCCGGCTACTTCTCCATTGGCAGGCCAGCCTCCCGCCAGGCTTTCTTTCCTTCCTCGTAATCGTAAACATGTTCAAATCCAAGATCATCCAATTTCCCGGCTGCTGTCGGACTGGCCGAACAGTCGACATCGGAACAGTACACCACGATTTCCTGATCTGATTCAAACCGTTGCTTGACCTCGGTTCCTATTCTACTCACAGGAATATTAATCGCACCAGGGAGGTGAGACGTTTGATATTGTTCTTCATCCAGCACCTCAATCAGCACGATGTCGTTCTTATCCAGCTTTTTTCGTAGCTGCTCTGTCGTTATGTTTTCCATGAAATTCTTTTTTTTTGTTATGATAAAAAAGGCAATTCTTGTACCATAATCGAATAAGGCATGAAGAAGCAACTGATAAACAATGCTGTTGAAAGCGCGGGTCAGAAGTACAAACGCAACGGAAGATCATCGCATGAGATAAAATTGTGGAATTTTCAGGAAAAACCGTGTAATAACTCCACATAAAAAAAGCATTAACACCTCGCAATTAGAGAAGCTTCAGGAATGTCAACACTGCGATTCAAGAAGATCGGCGAAGCTTTTCAGCGCGGCCAAGACGATAGGAATTTCCAAAAGCCCGCTCGGCTCCATGTTCTTTGTTGCGATTATCAAATAGGTTCCTGAAAACAGACTCAACATGATTAGTCCGGTCAGATGAGCATGAAAACTGGAACGATTTTTTCACCCTCTGTATCAAAGTTTATCGAAATGACGAATCAAGAGCAACACTTTTCAATCAACATACCGGACACAGAAAAAAACAGAATTGTAATCATTGGCGGGGGTTTTGGTGGTGTTCAACTACTGAAAAATCTCAATCCTGATTATTTTCAGATCGTATTGCTCGACCGGTACAACTACCATACGTTTCAACCCCTGCTATACCAGGTAGCCACAGCCGGCCTTGAACCCGATTCGATTGCGGGGCCGCTGAGAAAAGTGATTAATCAAAAACCGGACACCCACTTCCGGATGCTGAAAGTCAACCAGATTGATCCGGAAGCAAAAACACTGGACACGTCAGCGGGCTCGCTGGACTACGACCACCTTGTAATTGCCACCGGGGCCCAGATCAACTATTTCGGCAATAAAAACATAGCCAAACACGCCTTTCCTGTCAAGCAGGTCACCCATGCCTTGGATTTACGAAGCCATATCTTCCAGCAGTTTGAAAAGTCCGAGATCATCACCAGCCAAGAAGAAAAGAAAAAGCTGATGACCTTTGTGGTTGTTGGCGCAGGGCCTACCGGGGTTGAAGTTTGCGGCGCATTGGCCGAACTAAAAAACAAAGTATTGCCCAAAGACTATCCCAAACTAGATATTGGTAGTATGCAAATTCATTTGGTTGAAGGGCTGGATCGCGTATTGCCATCCATGTCAGAAAAATCGGGAAGAAAGGCGAAAAAATATCTTGAAAGAATGGGTGTAAATGTGGTGCTAAACTGCATGACCAGCGATTATGACGGCCAGGTGGTAACACTGGATAATGACACGACGATACAGGCAGGAACCTTGGTTTGGGCCGCTGGTGTGAAGGGCAACCTGATTGATGGATTTGGAGAAAAAAGTATTCAAAAAGGGAAATTGATGGTTGACCAAACCAATCACGTCTTTGTAGACCACGAGCAGAAACAAGCGTACGGAACCATCTTTGCCATTGGCGATGTTGCGCACATGCAGCATCCGGACTACCCGAAAGGGCTACCAGGATTGGCGCAGGCAGCCATACAACAGGGGCGGCAACTGGCCAAAAACCTTAACCGGCTGCACCAATATCAAACAATGAAGTCCTTTCAATATAAAAACAAGGGGGTGTTGGCGACCGTGGGCCGAAATCAAGCAGTGGCTGATTTTCCGGGAAACCTGAACTTCAGCGGCGCCCTTGGCTGGCTGATCTGGATGGTGGTGCACCTGCTCTTTCTGATCGGCTTCCGGAACAAAGCCGTGGTATTTGCCAACTGGTCGTGGAATTACTTTACCTACGACCGGGGAATTCGCCTTATCCTCCGTCCGTCAACAAAAAAAAGCGACCCGGTGAGTCGCGAGATGATCGAAGAAATGCAGGAGGCTGAAGGATAAGATTATGAAGTTAGCCCTTATTGTCAACAGTAGGTCTGCTGTAATAAAGAAACTGAAAGACAACAACAAATGATATATCGCGATAAAAAATATAGTAAGTCATGGAAAAATTAAATGTTACACAAAAGCTAATCAAGGATCACCTGCAGGAAGGCTCGATGACGCCGGGCAGCGAAATTGCCCTGAAAGTGGACCACATCCTGCAGCAGGATGCCACAGGAACACTCATTATGCTGGAGCTCGAAAAGCTTGGGCTGGATCAGGTGCAGGTCGAGGTGGCCGTTCAGTACGTGGATCACAACTTGCTGCAGGCTGATTTTAAAAATGCCGATGACCATGCTTTTCTGCAGTCAGCAGCACAAAAATATGGGTATTGGTACAGCCGCCCTGGAAACGGAATCAGCCATGTGGTACACATGGAACGCTTTGGCAAGCCTGGCAAGCTGATGATAGGATCGGACAGCCACACCTGCTCGGCTGGCAGCATGGGCATGCTGGCCATGGGCTCCGGAGGCTTGGACATTACCACTGCCGCAGCCGGCCACCCATACTACATCAACATGCCCAAAGTGATGGGCGTTCAACTGACCGGCAGCCTGCCCGAATGGCTCAGTGCGAAAGATGTGATTCTGGAAATGCTACGCCGTTACGACGTGAAGGGCGGTGTCGGGTATATTATTGAGTATTTCGGAGAAGGACTGAAACATCTGAGTGCCTGGGACCGGCATGTCATTGCCAACATGGGCGCCGAACTCGGGGCAACAACGACTGTTTTCCCTTCGGATGAAGTTACCCGGGCATTCCTGAAACAGGAAGGCCGCGAAGCGGACTGGCAGGAGATTAAGGCCGACGAAGGCGCAACATACGATCACTACGAGCATATCCGACTCGATGAATTGGTGCCCCTGATTGCCAAGCCAGGCAGCCCGGGCAACGTTGTTCCGGTGAGCGAAGTGGCTGGAAAACCGATTTCGCAGGTTGTGATTGGCTCATCGGCCAACCCCGGCCTACGCGACTTTTGGATCGTCAGCGAAATTGTAAAAGGCCAGATGGTTCCTGCTGACGTTTCACTGGACATCAACCCATCTTCGCGACAAAAAATTGAAGATCTGGGAAAACTGGGTGCGCTGAATGAGTTGATTAAAGCGGGCGCCCGCTACCACCAAACCGGATGCATGGGGTGCATTGGCATGGGACAAGCACCGGCATCCAACACCATCAGCCTGCGCACCATGCCACGCAACTTTCCGGGCCGGTCGGGAACAGCCGACGACCAGGTTTACTTGTGCAGTCCCGAAACGGCTGCCGTATCAGCCCTCCACGGAGTGATAACAGATCCACTGGACTATGGAAAGAAAGTCGCCTACCCCAAATACATTGAGCCCGAACAAGCATCAGTCAACAGCATGATGCTGATTGCTCCTGCAGAAAGCGGACGGGATGTCGAGCTGAAAAAAGGGCCGAACATCACCTCTTTACCGGATTTCACACCCATTGAAAATGCATTCGAAGCCGCAATAATCTTAAAGATGGCCGACAACGTATCAACCGATGAAATTCTGAAAGCCGGGGCTGAAGTGCTCCCGCTGCGAAGCAACATTGAGGCGATTAGTAAATTCGCCTACCAGGCACTGCACCCTGCTTTCTATAAAGCAGCACTCGAGGCCCGCGATGCCTTAGGTGGACATCTGGTTGTGGCAGGTGAGAACTATGCCCAAGGCTCGAGCCGCGAACATGCAGCTATCGCTCCCCGCTACCTGGGACAAAAAGCTGTCATTGCCAAAAGTTACGCACGCATCGGATTTCAAAACCTGGTCAATTTTGGTATCATCCCTTTTATTTTTGAAAATCCTGATAACCTGAATAATCTGGAGCCAAACAACATCCTGATCTTCAATGATATCAATTCATCTGTAGAACAAGGAAAAACCATTACCGCATACAACAAGGCCACACAGCAAGGCTACAAACTGGCCTGCCCTTTAAGTAAACGCCAACGCAAAATTCTTTTGGCTGGCGGGCTCATCAACTATTTAAAAAACAGCCAATGAAACTGAATATTAACGGAATTGAAGCTGCCATTTTTGACATGGATGGCGTAATCACCCAAACGGCCCGACAGCACGAAAAAGCATGGAAACAAGTATTCGATGAGTATTTGAACACACACAAGGAAGAATTTAGCCCGTTCAATCATAACGACTACCTGACCTATGTGGATGGTAAACCCCGCTACGATGGCGTGGCCAGTTTCCTAAAATCAAGAGCGATTGCGCTGCCTTACGGCAAGCCGTCAGATTCCCCAGATAAAGAAACCATCTGTGGACTGGGCAACAAAAAGAATGCGCTTTTTTTAAAGATCATTGAAACCGAAGGTGCCGATGTTTACCCGGATACCATCACTCAAATAAAGAATTGGAGAGCCAACGGACTAAAAATCGGCGTGATTTCATCGAGTAAAAACGCCCGGCTAATTCTCGAAAAAGCAGGTGTTTTGCACTTATTTGACACCCGAATAGATGGTCAGTTTTCTGAAGAACTTGGACTGAAAGGAAAACCAGATCCGGCAATTTTTATTGAAGCGGCCAACAGGTTAAAATCCTCAATCAGCAAAACCATCGTATTTGAAGATGCGGAAGCAGGTGTAGAAGCCGGACAGGCCGGCGGTTTTCAATTTGTGGTTGGCGTAAAACGAATGGGCGCCAAAGCTGGCATGCTGCGCCATGGCGCCCATTGGGTTATTCGGAATTTCGAGGAGATACACATGAGCGCCGACTCCCAGAATGAGCCTTCATTTTACGAAGAGCTGCCCTCCGCGCTCGACGAAAAAGAACACACCTTCAAACAATTTAAACAGCAAAAACCAGCCCTGTTTTTCGATTATGATGGCACACTGACCCCAATTGTGTCGCAACCCGAGGATGCGGTTTTATCCAAAGCCATGCGCCAGGCATTGGTTCAACTTGCTGAAAAGTATCCGCTGGCGGTGGTCAGTGGACGCGATTTGCGCGATATTCAGCAACTCGTCAATCTCGACAATCTGATCTACGCCGGAAGCCATGGCTACCACATCGAAGGGCCGAATGGTTTATACCTTGAAAATGAGGAAGCACAAGCCGTTCTACCCCTATTGGATCAACTGGAACAACAACTTCAAACAGAACTGGCCGATGAAATTCCCGGATCCAAAATCGATCGTAAAAAATTTGCCATTGCCGTGCACTACCGAAATGTGGACGCAGCCATGATAGACACCGTGAAAAACAAGGTGCAACAAGTGGTTGATGCACACGAGAATTTGAAACTGGGAACCGGCAAACGCATTTTAGAAATCAAACCAGACATTGACTGGCACAAGGGAAAAGCGGTTTACTGGCTGCTGGACAAACTAAATCGGTCGCTTGACAACACGATTCCTGTCTATTTTGGAGACGATGTGACTGATGAAGATGCTTTCCGGGCAATCATTGATGAGGGCATCAGCATTTTGGTGGGAAACCATGATCAGCCCACAGCCGCGCATTTTCGACTGAAGGATGTGGATGAACTGAAACAGTTTTTAAACCTACTCATCCAACACGGCTAAACATTCACCAATTTCAAGAACACCAATAAGAAAGCTGAATTATGAATCACTGGAAAATAACTTATCACAAATACGAATCGGAAGAACAAGCTAAAAGAGAGGCCCTGCTGACACTTGGAAATGGCTACATCGCCTTACGGGGCGCCTTTGAAGAAACCAGCGATGATCCGACCCATTATCCGGGAACCTACCTGGCCGGCGGTTTCAATCGGCTAAAAACAAATATTGCCGGAAAAGATATTGAAAATGAGGACTTGGTCAACTGGCCAAACCCACTGCCGTTAACGTTCAGCATTAATCAGGGAAAATCATTTCATATCGACCAGGTAAAAATCCATGAGTTCCAGCATGAATTGGACTTGAAATCGGGCCTTCTAATCCGAAAAATTAAGTTTTCAGATGTCCAGGGGAATGAAACCAGCCTGATTGCCAAACGATTTGTCAGTATGGACGACAGTCATGTGATTGGCATCTCATGGGATATCGTTCCCGAGAATTGGTCTGGAACATTGCATGTCCTTTCCTCGATTGATGGTGACATCAAAAACAACAATGTAGCGCGCTACGGCGATCTAAATAACGAACACCTGAACCTGATCTCCACCAATTGCCCCACCGAAAATACCATCAGTCTGGCAGCCGAAAGCAACCAGTCGCACATTAAAATGGCGCTGGCTGCGCGCACCGAACTATTTATCGACAATGAGAAACAAGCCTTTGAGGCTCGTTATAAATCGCCGAAGGGAAAAGCGATCAATGAGTTGGAGCTGGAAGTACAAAAACTTCAGCCGGTCCGCATCGAAAAAATCGTAACGCTCTACACTTCAAAAGATGTCGCGATCAGCGAACCACTTTACCAGGCTGAAAGCAACATAAAAAAGCTACCCGATTTCAAAAGTCTATTTCAAAAACACGAGTCATCCTGGGAAAATCTGTGGAAACGAATCGACACAAGAATTCAGCTCGAAGACCAAAGCGAAGACCAAACCATTCTGCGTTTACACACCTTTCATATTTTGCAAACCGTTTCCAGGCACACAGTCGACATCGACATTGGGGTCCCCTCGCGCGGTTGGCATGGCGAGGCTTACCGCGGACATATTTTCTGGGACGAAATGTACATCATGCCTTTCCTTATTTTGCATTTGCCTCACGTAGCCCGCAGCCTGATGATGTACCGTTATCGCCGCTTGGGTGAAGCCCGTCAGGCTGCAAAGGCCGAAGGCTTTGAAGGGGCCATGTTTCCCTGGCAAAGTGGAAGCGACGGACGCGAAGAAAGTCAGAAAATTCACCTCAACCCCGAGTCCGGCAATTGGATTCCGGACAACAGCCACCAACAGCGGCACATCAATCACACCATTGTGTACAATGTATGGCACTATTACCAGGCCACCAAAGACATGGAGTTTCTGTTCTACTACGGGGCTGAACTGATTTTATCCGTTGCCCTGTTTTGGTCAAGCATCACGCAGTTCGACCGGAAGAAATCGCGCTTTGTGATCAATGGCGTCATGGGACCAGATGAATACCACACCAAATATCCTGACTCGGACGAGCTGGGCTTAAACAACAATGCTTACACCAATTTCATGACCGTTTGGGTCATCCAGCGAGCACTGGACGTTCTGGACTTGTTTGACGGCATCCAACAAAAACAAATCATGGAAACCGTCGGGGTGAGGGATGAACATGTCAAAAAATGGAAAGAGATGACGCACAAGATGTACATTCCATTTCATGACGACAAGATCATTAGTCAATTTGAGGGCTATGAGAATTTAGCGGAATTTGACTGGGCACGCTACAAAAATGAACACGGTGAAGTCATGCGACTCGACCGAATCCTGGAAAGTGAAGGCGACACGCCTAACCGATACAAAGCCAGCAAACAAGCCGATGTGCTGATGATCTTTTTCCTGCTTACCTCGCCTGAAATACAAGAAATGTTCAGCCAATTGAGCTACCCCTTCGATATTAAAACCGACATTGAAAAAAACATCCGCTATTACCAGGAACGGACCTCGCATGGATCGACCTTGAGCAAAGTGGTTCATTCGTGGATTTATGCCCGCCTAAACCGGAGCAATTCGTGGCGAAGTTTTAAGCAGGCTTTAATGAGCGACTTCAAAGATGTTCAAGGGGGAACCACGCCCGAGGGTATTCACCTGGGCGCCATGGCTGGCACAGTCGACCTGATTCAACGTTGCTATACCGGCTTGGAAATTCGCGACAATGTGTTGTGGCTCAACCCGCGACTGCCCGAAAATCTTGAAAACATCATCCTGAGCATTCGCTTCCGAAGCCATTGGTTCAAACTTTACATCAATCACGAAAAGGTGAAGATTGAATTTGAAAAAGGCTGGGCACCACCAGTTGAAATCGGAATCCAGGGAAAAACCTACAAGTTTGAAGAACGAAGCTGCAAAGAATTCGAGCTTCACAAAACAAAAAAGGGGAACTAGTCGGGTTCGCTAGCATAGCTGGCGACATTTACGCTATTTCTAATCCAGTTTTTTTGACTAAATCAATCAGTGGAGAATTCTCATTACAATTAAATCTGCTTTTACCAACAAGATAAGGTTCGATCCTAGAGTTTACTTTTCGAGTCAAGCTCCAAATCTTGCCTGCTAAGGCGTCATCCTCATTTTCCGTTACAATCATGATATCAATGTCGCTATCAGCTCTGGCATTCCCAAAAAAAATGTATTTTCTCAATTCCAAAGGAGACTTAAATTTCCGGGGCTCCCCTACCTGGAATTGAATTGATTGGCTGAAACGTCAATAAAACAGCGCTACCCTTTACCGATTTTCCGGTGTCGTGGATTGACGTGGCTAAACTTGACCAAAGCGACAAACACCACGCCTCCAACGATGTTTCCGAGGGTTGACCAAATTTGTACGTGGGCATAATCCTTCAGATTAACGGCATCGCTGGTGAGCACGGCGGCAAAAACCTCAATGGAGCCCACAATCGAGTGGTGCAAGCCGCCAATGCCAATCACCGAGGTAATCAGGGCAATGATTAAAATACGACTGATGGTTTCCTGTGCCGAAGTCACCAGCCACGACAGCAGGCCCATTAACCAGCCAGCCAGGATGCCGCTCAATAAAATGATGTGCCAGGGGAAATTGATGAGCTTTTGCGCCAGCTCATGCAACGCGACGGAATCGATGACGTCGAAAGCGGCCGGCAATACGGCCAGAATCGTACTAAAAATATAGCCACCGAGTAAGTTTCCGGCGTAAATGATTCCCCATAAAATCATCAAGCTTTTTAAGCTTGCATTTTTATTTAAAACAGGAATAACAGCCAGCGTGGTGTGTTCGGTGAACAATTCGGACTTGCCTACGACCACAAAAATAAATCCCAAAGGATAAGCCCAGGCAAGCAGCACGTGCAACACCGAAGGGTGAACAACATCTTCAAACAGGGTGTAGATTACAGCCATCAGGAATACACTAAACCCAATGTCGAGCCCGGCAGAAATCGCCGAAAGAAACAAATCCTGCTTGGAACGATTGTGCTCGTGCATTGCCATATCGATCTGCTCGGTCAGAATTTCATCGATCGGCTTTGGCTTATTCAGTGCTTCTTTCAGGTCAGTTTGTCTTTTCTCCATCATATTCTAATTAGTCATCAACTTTCCGGTTTTAACCCAGAGCATACCAGCCTCGAAATCAGTTTTTGGTGTGGCAATATTCCACAGTTTTCCTATAATTTCCACAGGAAAAGCCGGCACATTAATCATTCAGGCAGTTCCAAAATTCACCTATTTTCGCCTGTCCACGGTATTCCTCGCTCCTAACTGCTTGCTTTGGTCCCTTTAGGAATAAGAGTTGTGGTTTCATTAGCAAGAATAAAAACAAAACTTAAACCATGGACAGTTTACAATCAAATCGTACTCCAATCGATTTCACTCCAAATGCATTTGCCCACCAATGGCTAATTTCGACATGCTGCAAGAATAACTTTCCGTGCAAATTTCGAAAACCTGATTCCCTTCGCTGGTTGACCTGAAATTGTTCCCGCTCCCAAACTGCATCTCATCCAAATCGGAGACAGCAAAAGGCAATTGAGCGTTATTTAACTTTCATTTTTAACATTTTAATCCGTTTAATCATGACTTTACTAAAGAAAAAACAGTTTGATGAACTGGTCGCTGAGCGCGGTGACTATTGTGTTTCGATCTACATACCTACTCACCATAACGGTGAAAACAAGGACAGCATGATCCGCCTGAAAAACCAGGCTTCCAAAATTGAAGAACAGCTCGTTGCGCTTGGATTAAAACAACGGGCGATTTTTGAATACATGGAGCCCATTACAAAGCTTTTGCAAGACACTACCTTCTGGAGACATTTATCCGACTCGCTGCTGGTTTTCAGAAGCAGCGACAAATTTGTGTACCGCACCCTGCCCCTCGATGTTGAAGAGTTTTCATTGGTCTCAAACCGGTTTTATCTACTTCCGTTGCTTAGTATTTTCAATCGTCACGACCAGTTTTACATCCTTCAACTAAGCCTGAAAAAGAATCGCCTTTTTGAAGCTTATCAGTACGAATTAAATGAGATTCCGACCGAAGACCTCCTTCCCGAAAGTCTGGAAGATGTGGTGGGAAAAGATGTAAAGCAAAAATCGTTGAATTACCGCAGCGGCCAAACGCCCGGTGGCTTTGGTCTTTATCATGGCAAAGGCGAAGGCAAGGAAGACAAGGAAAAAGAAGTAACCAAGTACCTGCAAGCCGTTGACGATGGTCTGAATAAAATTCTGGGGGATGCGTCGGCTCCTTTGGTGATTGCCTCGGTGGAGCACCTGTGCTCTCAGTTTCAGCATCTTTCGGATTATAAAAACATCTTCCCGAAATGTGTGCACGGCAACCACGATAACGGCGACATGGACAAGGTGCATAAAAAAGCCTGCGAGCTTTTAAAGCCTTATTTCGATCAGGCCCGAAATGAAAACAAAGAGAAGTATTCGGAAACGAACCTTCGGATTACTTCCGACCTGAAAGAACTGCTGATTGCTGCCAATGGCGGCCGGATTGAAACATTGTTCGTGGGGAAAGGCCAACACATTTGGGGCGATTTTGATGTGGAAAACGCGAAATTGAAGATTCATGAGAACAAAGAGCCCATGGATCATTGCCTGCTTGATTTTGCTGCCAAATCAACCTTTCTGAAAGGCGGAAATGTATTTGTTGAAGAAGTGGATGAATTGCCCGCCAGCGAGGCTCCGGCCAATGCCATCTTGAGGTATTGAACGGCCAATTCGTTTCCAGAGTCAGAAAAGCATACCGTTGCTGAACAAGGGTTGAAACCGGAACAAAAACTACTGCATGAGTGAGAAGTCCAAACAGTCGAAAGCGCACGCCTTAACTGCGGAACAGACCTTGAAAACATGGTCTGTCTCGAAAGATGGGATGTCGCAAAATGAAGCACGCAAAAGGCAGCAGGAGTTTGGTCCAAACAAGCTAAAGGAACAAAAACAGAAAAGCTTGTTTCGGCTGGCCATCGATCAGCTAAACAACCCCATTATTTATCTGTTGGCCGGAGCTGTCATCGTTTCCTTAATTTTCAACGATATCCCCGAAGCGATTGCGATTCTGATTGTCATTTTACTGAACACCGTGATTGGATTCTGGATGGAATACCAGGCACGGAAGTCGGTTAATGCGCTCAAAAAGCTGGATCAGCTGGAAACCCATGTCAAACGCGACGGAAAAAACCAAAAGATCAACGCCGAAGAATTGGTTCCGGGCGATATCCTGGTGCTCGAATCGGGAGATTTGGTGCCGGCAGATGCCCGGATACTTCAAGCCTCGGAGCTTGCAGCCGATGAATCGCCACTTACCGGCGAATCGGTTCCCATTGAAAAAGCAACCGATCAGCTGAACGAAGAAACTCCCCTGGCCGAACGAAACAACATGCTGTTTAAAGGAACGGCAATCACCAGTGGAAAGGGCGAAGCCGTGGTAACCGCCATCGGCCACCAAACCGAGATTGGAAAAGTTTCGGACATGGTTGATCAAACGGAAAGTGAAGAAATTCCACTGAACAGAAAACTGGCTAAATTGTCGCACCGGCTAATCTGGTTTATTTTGGGACTGGCTGTATTATTCTTCCTTTTTGGCTGGTGGTCGGGTAAAGAGATTTACCTGCTACTGCAAACGTCCATCGCCTGGACCGTTGCTGCCATTCCCGAAGGCCTGCCCATTGTCGCCAGTATTGCACTGGCCCGGGGCATGCTGCGTCTGGCTAAACGCAATGTGATTGTCAAAAAGCTGGAAGCGGTGGAAACCCTGGGCGAAACAACGGTCATTTTTACGGATAAAACCGGCACATTGACCAAAAATGAACTCACGGTGAGCTTCGTGGAATACCCGGGCAAAACCATCAAAATAGACCGGAAAAGTGACAAGCCAAACGATCTGTCCGACACGCAAGCTTCAGAAGACGAAAACTTTCAACACCTTTTCAAAATTTCGGTGTATTGCAACGATGCCGAATGGTTAAACGAACGCGAATTGAAAGGCGACGCGTTGGATGCCGCGCTGCTTCAGTTTGCCAAATCGTTTCGTCCGGAGCACTATAAAAAGTTAACGGAGACCGAACGCATTCACGAAGATCCGTTTGATTCGGAGTCGAAGTTTGTGGGAACAGTTCACCAGGAAAAAAAGATCCTGTATGTTGCCGCAAAAGGTGCTGCCGAACCAATTCTAAACCGCTCGGCAAAATACCTTGATGGCGAAAACGAAAAGAAACTGAGTGAGCGGATTAAAAGTGACTGGCTGAAAAAGAACCACGAGCTTTCGGAAAGCGGACTTCGAATCATCGCCTACGCATACCGCCAAGATGATCTCAACCAGAAAGATCAGCTAAAGAGCGAGGAAGACTTTGTAGAAGATATGGTTTTCGTTGGATTTGTCGGGTTTATCGATCCGGCCCGCAAAGACATTCAACCAGCCATTGATAAATGTCATCAGGCTGGCATCAAAGTGGTGATGGTCACCGGCGACCATCCGGGAATTGCACGAACGATTGCTGACGAAGTTAATTTGACCGACAATGGAAACGAGAAAGTCATTGAAGGCAAAAACCTGGATGCCAAAGACCTCGCGATTAGCAGCTCACAGCTGTTTGCACGGGTTGATCCCGGACAAAAGCTTGACATTGTAGAACATTATAAGAACAAAGGTGAGATTACAGCCATGACCGGCGATGGAATCAATGATGCCCCGGCGCTCAAAATGGCCGACATCGGTATTGCCATGGGCGACAAAGGAACACAAGCCGCACAAGATGTTGCGGACATGGTTTTAAAAGACGACTCGTTTTCGGCGATTGTCGACGCCATTGAACAAGGTCGCGTCATTTTCGGCAATATCCGCAAATTCGTCATGTATCAACTGTCATACCACCTGGCCGAAATCATCATCATTGCAGGAATCAGCTTTACACTTTTCCAGCTCCCCCTCCTGCCCTTGCAATTGCTCTTCCTTAACCTGCTATCCGATGTTTTTCCTGCCCTTGCCCTTGGCATCGGCAAAGGCGATGCCACCATCATGCAGCAAGCTCCAAAAAATCCGGACGAACCTATTGTCAGCCGAAGAAACTGGGTAGCGACCTCAATTTACGGGATGATCATGGCTCTTGTCATAATTGGAACTTATTTGGTTGCCTTCTATTTTCTAAACGAATCAAAAGAAACTGCCAACACCATCACCTTCTTTAGCCTGGCAGTGGCGCAGTTACTGCATGTTTTCAACATGCGTGATCCACAGGAAAGAGTCTTCAACAACCAGGTGGTACGAAATAAATATATTTGGCTGGCTTTGGGAATCTGCGCCATCATGTTGTCAATCGCTTATCTGACGCCACTTCTTCAAGAAGTGTTGTCGTTCGAACAATTGACGTCCACTCACTGGGGATTGGTTGCAATATCAAGCTTTTTGGTTCTGCTTATTACTCAGTTGGTCAAAAAGATCTTCAAATTTTAAGTAAATGATTGACCCGAGGTTTGATCCCTATTTGGTAACCATTATTTTAGGCTTTCCTATTCCTTTTAGTGCCTACATAGTGAGTAAAACCAAGCTTCATCTTGTATCAGAACTAGAATCATGTAAACAAATCAAATAGTCAATAACAACAATCAATTTCAAATTATTTAGAAAGATGAAGAAAGCAATCCTACTAATTACGCTAAGCCTATTCTTAGGAAGTTCATTTGCTCAGTGGAGCCCGGCAGGTGATAAAATTAAAACCAAGTGGGCCGAAGAAATCGATGTGAACAATGTTTTGCCCGAATATCCCCGCCCCATTATGGAACGGGCAGACTGGAAAAACCTGAACGGACTGTGGGAATATGCCATCAAGAAAGTTGGAACCTCGGAACCCGCCAGCTTCGATGGTGAAATTCTGGTTCCGTTTGCCGTAGAATCAAGCCTATCCGGCGTTCAAAAACGCGTGGGTGACGACAACGAACTGTGGTACAAGCGTTCATTCACAGTTCCCTCAAACTGGAAAAACAAAAGGGTACTGCTTCACTTTGGTGGTGTTGACTGGAGGTCAGACATCTGGATAAACGACATTAAGGTAGGAACACACGAAGGGGGCTATGCACCATTTTCATTCGATGTGACTCCATTCCTTACAAAATCAGGCGACCAGAAGTTGGTGGTAAAAGTTTGGGATCCATCAGACAGAGGATACCAGCCTCGAGGAAAACAAGTCAGCCGCCCCGAAGGAATCTGGTACACACCAGTAACCGGGATCTGGCAAACCGTTTGGTTGGAGCCCGTAGCTGAAAAACACATTGAATTTGTTCGCACATCACCCGACATTGACAACAGCCGCCTTTCGGTTGAGTTGCTGTCAAGCGGAACCAACTACGCCGACCTGTACCAGGTTGAAGTGTTTGATGGCAGCACGAAAATTACCACAGCCAAAGCATCGGCCAACCAATCAATTGATATCTTCATTCCGGACGCCAAACTGTGGGATACAGACTCCCCCTTTCTGTACGACATGAAAGTTAGCTTACTAAGCAATGGAAAAGTGGTTGATCAGGTGGACAGCTATTTTGCCATGCGCAAAGTATCGACCAAGCGCGACGAGCACGGCATAGTCCGATTGCAACTCAACAACAAAAATGTCTTTCAGTTTGGCCCGCTGGATCAAGGCTGGTGGCCTGATGGTTTATATACGGCGCCAACTGACGAAGCGCTAAAATATGACATTGTTAAAACCAAGGATTTCGGCTACAACATGATCCGAAAACACGTGAAAGTTGAGCCGGCCCGCTGGTACACGCATTGCGACCAACTGGGAATTTTGGTTTGGCAGGACATGCCCAACGGAGGCCGTTCGCCACAATGGCAAATGCGCGAATACTTCAGCGGAACCGAATTGAAACGAAGTGCCGAATCGGAAGCCAACTACCGCGCCGAGTGGAAAGCCATCATGGATTTCCTGTATTCCAATCCGTCAATCGTATGCTGGGTTCCTTTTAACGAAGCCTGGGGACAATTTAAAACACAGGAAATTGTTGAGTGGACAAAAGCTTATGATCCCAGCCGTTTGGTCAATCCGGCAAGTGGTGGTAACCACTACACCGTGGGCGACATGCTCGACCTGCACAACTACCCACATCCTGAGATGTATTTGTATGACGCGCAACGCGCCACTGTTTTGGGCGAATATGGAGGAATTGGCTTAGCGCTGGAAGATCACCTTTGGGCAACCGACCGCAACTGGGGATACGTCCAGTTTAAAAACGAAAAAGAAGTAACCGATGAGTATGTGAAGTATGGCGAGCAATTGCTAAAACTCATTAAAGCCGGATTTTCCGCAGCGGTTTATACCCAAACAACTGATGTGGAGGGCGAAGTGAACGGCCTGATGACCTACGATCGGAAGGTGATTAAAATTGATGAAGACCGGGTACGCAAAATCAACCAGGAGATCTGTAACTCGTTAAACGACTAATTCAAGAAAAGAAAAGGTTAAGTTTGTTTTATTGATAGAATACTAGTTTGGCCACAGCCTCAGTTTAAATACTGAGCTGTGGCTTTTTTGTCGAACGAGCCTCGAAGATGATGTCAAGCAACAGCCTCCATTCGCAGTTAGCGAAAGATAGATGATGAGCACATCAGCAAGCCCCGGATTCATCCGGCCGAGACAAAACAGCCTGCAATGACCGAGCTTTAGCCCAAAACCTATTCACCTCCGGCATCCCATATTTATAGAAGATGCATGTTCATGAACGATTCGACCATAGGTTGTACATGCGTCATCTTCAATAAACCCAAAAAACGGCCGATATGAAAAACGGCCGCATTAAGGATGGTCTTACCAAAGATCAACATCCCGGGAAACCACTAACTAACAAACTATTTTGAAAAGCTTTCTACTCGGAAGTGTCCTTATTCCAGTTTAAACCGAACCAATCGCAGTGGAACACCGGAGGCTCCTTTTAAGCGCTGAATGGCATAGAGGTAGCCATCGTGAAACACCATCTTTGACGGACTAATTTCCAACTCATAGTCGTCGCAAACAAAACTGCTTTGGCCAACAAAAGTTCCCTCGTTGTCGTAAATCCAAACGTGAAACTGATTGGCATTTTCTTCTTTCGGAAACTCGAAAATCAGCAGGTTATCTTCCGAATCTTTCATCATGGTAGAGAACAGCGGAATGGGAATTGGCTCTATAATTTTATCTAAATCAGCTTCCATCTCTTTGAGGATGGTTGCCATTGCTTTTTGGTTTTCTTCGGCAGAAACCCAACTGGCAAAGGTCGGATTGCGCAGTCTTTTATATTTATCGATGGCCTTTTGCTGAATTTCCTTTTGTTCTTCTGCCGAAATATAGCTTTCAGCCCAGGTAATCTTGTCTTTCGATACCAATTTTCCGTCCAAATCATGCACACGAATTTCGCCGGTTGTCGGATAAGCGACAACCAGCTTGTTCCCTATGCAGGCAATCTTTGGCGGAGCGGCCACCCCTTGAGACCCGGAATAAGGCATGGTTTGAAAACCAATCATGCCGCGTTCCGGGAAAGCATAGGAGTAATTAAAGAGCTTGCAATGTTCGTCAGGCGGACAGCGGTCGGTAAAATGGTCCCAGATGATCTTCTGCTCGTTGGTCTCATAATCAACCACCGCTACAAAATCCCGAAACTTATCGGCCCAGATCACCCAGCCCACAACGGCGATTTTGTTGTTGGGCAAACCAATCATTTGCTTGGTCATGTAATCCAGCTTCAGCGTTTTCTTATAATTTCCGTCAAAGTCGAAACACAGCATATTGCCCATGTTGTCCAGTCCGGTAAAAAAGGTATTTTCTCCAATAATTCCGTCGATATGATTGGTTTTCTTGAAGGGTGTCCCATTCGACCGGCTTACCTGAAATTCTTTCACAAAGGTTCCATCCGGCGAAAATTTGCTGTAATAGTTGTGGTAAGCATGATTGACAACAACTGAGCCATCGGGCAGTACCAGCAAGGATTTCCGGTTACCCATCGGCTTTCCGTACAAGGTATCGTAATAGGTTGCGAAAACCTGATCCCAATTATTTCCCGCACCATATTCCGTGTCGGGAACCAGCTTAATGCTTTCTTTTTGATACAAGTCAGTTAGACTTTGAGCAGACAAACAGAGCGTTGCTACCAGCAAAAGCGACATTAACACGATTTGTTTCATAGTCTTTTATTTTATGAAATGAATTCTAATTCAGCATTTATTTATTGCAATACGTATTCGGTAATGTTCCCTTCGGGGTCAATCAGATTGACTTTCAGCCCTTGCTGTCCAATGGGTTGGTTGGCATCCACCGGCCAATCCGTCTGCCCAAGAATGGTAATCTCGTCATCCATGCTTAACTTTTCATGCTGATTGTGATTCCACACCAAAACAACGAAGGCGACCAAACACGCGGCTGATAATGCGAGAATCAATTTTCGTTGACTGCTGCGGAATGCCGGTTTCTTTTTCGTTGGAACAACAAAAGGAGGCACAATAACCGGTTCCTTAACCAATTCACCAATCGCACTTTTCATGCTCCAAGCCAACTGTTTTTGCCGATCTACAAGCCCGGCGCAGGTGGGACACACCGCCAGGTGATGCTCAATCCGTTGGCTTTCTCCGGCATCAAGTTCCCCGTCAATATATCTTTGAATCAGCTCTTCTTCAATACAATTCATACTTTTTCGTTTTTAGTTCCGCTTCCAGCTTCTTTAAAGTTCGTGAAAGTGTTTTTCCAATTGACGAAAACCGGATTCCGGTTGCTCCGGCCATTTCCTTGTACGAAAGACCTTCGCTATACATGACAGCCAGGGCCCGCTCTTCGGGTTTAAGCTTGGCAAGCGCCTCTTGCACACCTTGTCGGGCTTCCTGTTTCTCGATGGTTTGATCCTCAACCCGTTCCTCCGGTGCGGAATCCAACTGCAGAAAGCGCCCATTGTATTTTTGCCTGTCAATACATTTGTTCAAAGTCATGCGATACAGCCAACTTCTGGGATACTCCACCACCGTTCCTTTGTCCATTGTCTGAAAAAGCGTCAGAAACACTTCCTGCACAATATCAGCCGCCTCATCAGCATCGCCCAACATCTTGACCCCAACGCGAAAAACAGTTGTATAATGTTGTTGGTATAATTGATTAAATGCTTTCAAGCGACTTGTTTGTTAGTTAGTCTGATACCAAGATGATTTTGTGACATTGGAGGCCAACTATTTTATGTCCGGGCAAACAAAATCATGTTCAGCCGCTTAAAGCTAGAAAAACCAAACGAATGTTCGTTGAATCAGGACAAAAATTGATCGCTTAATCAATTCAAAAAAATCATCTCGCTGAATACCCTAATCCACAGAAAATTTTGGCAAGTTTGTTGTATGTTTCACCTGAACAAAAAAACCTTCACTTATGGAAAAAGGAAACCTGCTCTTTTGGATCGTCTTCAGTTTGGTCCTTTCATCGTGTAGCCGCTATGGCTATGTTCACCTGGATTATCCGCAAGCACCTGCGGCCTATTTTCCCGAAGGGGTAGATGATCTGGCGGTGGTTAATCGCTCGCTAACCAAAGCGGACGATCAGCAAACCAAAGTCATCGAATCGATCATGACCGGTGAAGTAGCCGGTTCTGACAAGCTGGCCTCCGACGAAGCCATTAAAGGCGTGTATGACGGGATTCATACGACTGAGGGCATTCATATCGTTATCCCCCGAAACCTTCGCCTTTACGGAACCGGCACCCGCGAAACCCCAGCCGTAATGGAATGGGAGCGTGTTGCGGCGATTTGCGATTCGACCGGGGCGGATGCGCTGCTGGTGTTGGAAACCTTTGATTCAAACTCCGACCTACTGTTGCAAACCGCAGCCGGGCAAGTGGGCTCCATTTTGGCTACCGGAAAACCGAGTGTCCGGATTCCCCGCCAAGCCCGGGTTGATGTTCGCTGCTACTGGCGCCTCTACGACCCTCACACCAAAACCATTGCCGACCAGTTTCAGCAATCACACTACCTTAGATTTAACCTGCTCGGAGGCATTGCGCCGTTTCAAGCTTTATCCGAAACCGCTTACGCTGCCGGACACGAGTACGTTCAGCGCTTTTTGCCAAGTTTTTATAGCGTGCGCCGGGAGCTCTACAAAAAGGGCAAAGGGCAGGACAAACACCAGTTCAACACAGGATGGCGACGCTCGGAAGTAGCCAACTGGGAAGGCGCCATTGAAGCCTGGGCACCCTTGGCAGACAATCCCGGCAGCCAACTGGCAGGCCAGGCCGCCCTCAACACTGCGGTAGCACATGAAGTGCTTGGCGATACCGATCAGGCGCTGGAATGGGCCCAACGGGCTTATGAAGACTACGGCGACAAACTTGCTCGCGACTACGCCAAAACATTGCTTCGAAGAAAAAATATTGAACGATAATAAACGCGATTACTCCTCGTCTGATGGAAGCGTCGACGAAGAGCACCCTGGTCTTTTGATGCAGCGCATGCCGACTTAACAGGTGATTGGATAAATTGATGATTCAAAACCCTTGATTTTGGCGCCCCCGAGCAGGTATGACCCTCTCCGACGGGTTTTCACGCCCCAGCGGGAAATTTCAGCGCCACAGCGGAAAATGACCCATCCCCCTGCGGATTTTTTCGTTTTCCGACGGAAATGGACCTTCTCATTGGCCAAAGTTAGATTTCAACCGGGCAGTTTTGGTAATCGGGAGCCGAACGAACGCTTCCATCTGACGGTTAACCAGTAATTGGAGTGATGGAGGATATGAACATGAAAGACCTACGAATTGTCTTCCTCATCGGCTCATCAGCATAACTCCGAAGAACTGAAATGTTCATCTCCTCGTGCGGAGCTCGGGATTCAGCGGGTAGTCACCTAAACAACCCCAGAAGTGGATTGAATTTAATTTCAACAAGTTCGCCCGAAGAGTTCAACCCATTCCTGGGTTGAGCCAGGGTCGTACCTTTTCACCCACCCATTTTTTTTTGGGGGGGGG
>TARA_R110002050_G_scaffold91784_6_pt1 | contig 46866 bp, 31 predicted proteins | sample TARA_R110002050 | Tara Oceans TARA_R110002050 (sample SAMEA4396988) | marine metagenome | biome: Polar Biome; feature: [DCM] deep chlorophyll maximum layer (ENVO:01000326); material: water (ENVO:00002006), including particulate matter (ENVO:01000060) such as... | depth 25 m
GTATCATCAGTTCGGTACGGCTAACTGGAAACTTTCCGGCAAAGCGGTTCAGGTTCCAGAGTTGAAAAACAGCCAGGTACAAACTGATGTGATAAGCCGTCAATCTTCCGTCACCGGAAACCCGTTCGAAAAAACCGTTTAGGTGTTTAATGTAGTTCATCTGAAAGAACCAAAAGAGGAATGGTTCTTCGTTTGGTTCTCTTCCAGCATTTTGCGTATGTCTTCATAATCATAAAAGATCATCCCTCCTATCTTGGTGAAAGGCAGGGTTCCGTTGACACGCATCTGTTGAAGTTTACCGGATGAAATCCCCAGAAGTTCCTTAACTTCATAAGATTTGAGCCATCGTTTGGATGGTTCCCCGTGGTGCTGCTTTAGCATTCTTTTGAATTCCCGGAGCAGTTCAACTTTGAATTCCCGGAGATCGTCAGTTGTAACAATTTCTGCAGGCATAACAATTTAACTTTGAATGGTTGATTTTGAAATTGCTTCAAAATTGCAACCATTCAAACAAAACTGTTACCCATGTAAAGGGAGGTGGGAAATTATATTGTTAATACAGTGTATTATAAAAAGTTTGCTTTCCGTGTTTTTGCCAGTTCCTGCATGCAGGCATGGTGAAAGCGGCGCATATCATCCAGCTGTTCTTGTGGAATCACTTCGATTTGTTCAATTTGTTTGCGCTCGTTTTTCATTGCATAATAGGAGATGAAAGGGCAATCAACAACAGGTTTCCCAAATGGGCATTTTGACATGGCGTTGATCAAGTCAGCATTCTGGCGGATTTTTGTGGTATAAAGTGAAGACATTGTGTTATTTTTTTTAATGGAAAGTTATCAGAATTCGAATAAAAAAAGAGGCGCGAGACAACACCTACTGCCTCAAGGCACCGCCAGATGCCCCACTACAGGTAGACATTGCTCGCGCCAAAGCACGAGCGTCATACCTATTATTCCTGTAGTGTTAAAAACTGGCGGTTTTTGAGACAAGAATAAAAAGCTAACGCTTTTTATATTTTCAGTTCCACCGGACCTCTATCCGGACGATATTGTAATTATTCTATTTTCAACAAAGATAGTAAACATACCTTAACACTTTAGTGGTACTATAATTTTAGCACCATGATTCATTTCAATTTATTATTTATTCTTCGTTTTAATATCTCCACCAATCGAGAAAGATATTTAACCGGATCTTTTCTTCTGATCAATCTTTCCTGTGTTTTATAAACTTCTTTTTGCAATTCGATGTTAAACGCCCATTCGAAGGCTTTGGCAAGCTCAACAACGGTCGCTTTTCCACGATTCACGGAGCCCTCCAGATAGATGGCGTAGATTAATTCATATAAATCGATCGTATTTCCGGTCCAATTTAAATTCAATTCCGGCAAGATCTTTTTGTCGGGATAATCCAACTTTTCCATTTCTTGAGTGATGTAGTCTATCAGCATTTCATTAGCCATGATGTTCGAGAACGTATGGTCTTTCCATGCAAAAAATCCCTCATCCATCAAGGCCTGGGAATCTTGAAGTTCCATCGGAATATCCTCATTATTCCGGGTGAAGTACCTCTCATCTAAATGACTATGCCCACACCGGTAATATTGGACTTTTACCTGATGCAATTTCATGTATTTCCTGAGTTTCTTCAACTCAATCGCAAAATACTTTCTCACTCCCTTTTTATCTTTCCCTGGGCGGTTACTTTCCAGATCGAAGATTTTTTGAAAGTACAACAACTTACTAAAAACCGATGGCTTGATTTTTTTGAAAAACTGGATTTCCGATTCTTTGTCGGAAAAACCTTCATTTTCCACCAGTTCACGTAGCCTATCCAACGCTACTTTACAATGACCGATTGCCCGGTCTGAATATTGAAGGATGTTTTCTGAAACATCGCTTGCAGTTGTCAATTCGGCTTCCAAATCAACAACAATCTGTTCGAATTTTGTCATGGGTAAATAGAACTGTTTATTAATTAGCATGAATCGAATTTCCTACGTAAATCAGTTTCTTCCACCCTTAAGCACACACGCACATTTTCTTTTACGCTATCACACAATTACAGAAAGTTAGGAATAGGACTGCTCGTGTGAAAGCTGTGATTAATTTCTTCCTGATATGTACTCCTTACTTTATGCAGATTTCAAATTTGTAATAACAATCTTTTTATTTTTATGAGTGTCCGTATATATATCCAAAATCAGTCATAATTAATTGACTACTTATGACTTATGTACGAAATACTACCTGCTCTTATCTTGCCTCAATTCAGCATCTTATAGTGCTTTTTAAGTATCAATACGGATATTCATTTTATTTTTAATTCCCTTAATTTTTCATTTTTCTCAAATATTTATTCCAGTTTGGTGGATCAGGGAACTTCGTCTTCAATTGTAGGACTTTTGAATAGTAGCGGTATTCTGTGTACACATAAGGTTTGGTGACTTAAAAAAACGGAAATCTTATTTCGGGATTTCAATGTCATGCTAGCCAACATATGCACGAAGTTTCAAAAATGCCGAAGAGCAAAGCCATGAAGCCTTTTCCAATTAGATGATATTCCGGTTTTCGTTACGTTCAAACTGCTGTATGTTGGTTTTTAGTTTTTCTATTCTATGTTCTGAGATGTTATTATCCATAGCAAAATAAATCTTATCGTCGTATAAATTTAGTGATCGCATCAAAAAAATAAAATTTATCATATAGTAAATTAATGATCTCTGTTTTTATAAAGTAATATTCCATATCCATTTTGCATTCGCTAACAAATACCCCCTCTCGAAAAGAACACAATACATTGTGACTTTTACAAATTGGAAAGGTGGGGATGGGTTTTAAGTTCAGCATAGTATTGTTTAAGTTGTGCGACCAGTTTTTGATCTTTCTTTGGGTCAAATCCACAAACCTCCTGAAGAACAAAATCCAGCCCTTTTGACTTGTAATTATTAAAAAGTACATCTTGAGCTGCTCTATTCCCATTTTCATCTGTTCCCTGAAAGTCAAAAGCATAAGCCATTGCTTTCAAGATCTTACCATAGCCCATTCCATAGCTCGTGGCTAACCGTATTATCCCGACAAATCGGTCATCTGCTCCCAGTTTCCGCATTCTGTCCCGACCTACACGGAAAATGGTATCTTTTAGTGACTTGTTTTGAAACCTGAATAACAAGTCTTCAATATGCTCCTGTAGGTCACCCGACGAAAAATCATCAGGATAAAGTTCTTGTAACACAGTTGCAGATTGAAGCATGACCTCTTTTACAAATTGATACACCTCGCTGTCATTCAATACCTCATAAATATATGTTGCCTCAGGATATTTAAATGCTCCGAAGTAGGCTGTAGTAGCGTGCCCCAGGTTATGGATGAATGCCTTTCTATCTACCCATGCTTTTATATTTTCTTTTGGACAAAGTCCAACAACTTCAGGGATTGGCCCTTTGAAACCCTTTTTGTCCACGATTAAGTCATTATAAGGTTCCGCAAATACCATTAAGGGGTCTTTACATAGATCATCCTGAGTTATGATCGGAACCATTTTTCCGATACTGGTCTCAACAAGCCCAACCAAACGGTCAAGTGGATATCCATTTGGAAGATAATATGAAAGTTTTTGATAAAAAAAAGCACTGCCTGAACGTAGGTTCTCTGCAATAATGATATCCAATGGAAGGTAGCGGTCATACTGAAAACGTTTTTTTAAGCCTTCTCCAATAAAGGGAATAACTTTCTCCAAAGCATTCTTTCCTACTGAAACCGCTAATATTGAAGCCTGTGAGGTTTCCCTAATCATCTGCTCCTTATTAAATGCAGAAATAGCCCTTACATTCGGAACAATCAGGGTTTCCTGTTTTTCGCCTTTAATCACTACCGGATAACTTTTCCTTTGGTTTAAAGCCTGCACCAGTTTAAGGTCTATATCCGAAAAAACCACTTCATATCCAGACAACCCAAATAGCTGTCCAACAAACGATCGGCCTATTTTTCCTGCACCGAATATCAAAATCGATTTATTTTTCATATTTTACCTGCTTCTGGTATTGTTCATAATAATAGGTTATTAGTTGGAATTTCTCCCTGGGATATTTTTCAATCCATGTTCCGCCAATGATAGAACAGGCAAAACCTCCTGAAACAATTCCCCAGGAAGCAGCTTCAGTAATATCTAATTGACCGGGGGTCCCCCGCTTTAATTGCCAGGCTAAAGAAGCAGCCACCCCTCCGGCAAAATTGTCACCACACCCGGTAGTATCACGAAGATTAGCTGGTATGCCCATGAGTTCTGATTTTACTATATCGGATACCGGCATTCGAATAGGCTGATTTGTTTTTTTAAATAACCATCCATCAGAACCAACAATCACATCGGATGTTCCGTTGGTTATCAGGAACGAGCGGGCACCTGCTTTTACAAAAAAATCTATTGCTTGATTAATTGATTCATGTCCACTGATTTTTAAAGCTTCCTCGTTATTCATGATCAATACATCAATTAAGCCAAAGCAGCCCTTGTTTACCAATGGCCATGGCTGTCCGGGATGCAATTTTTCATTTCTGAAATCGTAAACAGTATTAACGATTGTTATGCAATGATGACTTTTGGCTTTTTGAAGGAGACTGGTTAAGTGATCATGAATCTGAGGCACAAGGGCGGTGCCCCCAAAACAAACAATGTCTGCATTAAAGAATTGCTGATCGAGGTATTCAGGGCTGTATGCCAATGATGCTCCCAAGTTGTTGACAAAGCTTCGTTCTCCCTGCCCATCATTATAATCAGGATCAGAGAATACATCCGTAAAAGGTGTGGCGAACTGGTCTATTTGCAGGTAGCTGTCGATATTTAACGGAGTTCTATTTACTATTTTAAAGATTTTGTTTGCGATTTTATCCGTACCTGCAATACCGTAAAATTTCACCTGATAATCATCACTATTAAGCAATTGGGAAGCATGAATAAGTGAAACAAGCGACGGCCCGCCAACATTGAAAGCATCAGGCAAACGATCGTTGGCTATTTCATTCAATATTTCTAAATAAGATTTATTTGCGTATTTCTCCAGTTCTTCGGTAAATACTAATTTCCCCGGGCTTAGTCCCCCGTCGCCCGATTTGCTGGAAAGATATTGGGTAAAATTTGAACTTTTAAAGTCGATTCCATTATAGAGAAAATCAGCAAGGGCACACCCTGTACCAGCAATAACCATTTTCTTTTTATGGGGCATTTCAGTTTTCATTAAAATCCATCATAATAGGCTTCTGCCGAAAGCCTTTCGTTCTAAAGACAAGATAAGCGGTTCCAACAACAAACCAGATACTTCCAGTGATTTTAGAAGCTATAGGGAGGCTGAGCCAGATTACCAGACATACCAGAAAACCAGTTACTGGTAATATGGCATCAATTAAAATGTTTCTGTTCTCACCTTGATTTCTTAAAAAATAGAACTGACGAAACGATGCGATGTTGACACCCATAAATGCAAGGAAAGCCCCAAAATTTAATAATTCAGCGGCACCCTGGTACGTCAACATCATTGCGCCAGCAATAGTCAGTGCGCCCATAATCATGATATTGAAATTTGGAGCATTGCTTTTGGAACCCAGGTGTGAAAATATTTTCTTCGGAAGAATTCCGTCACGCCCCATACCAAACAGCAGCCTTGCCGCACTTACCTGACCTGCCAGGCCACTTCCCAAACATGCTACAAGCAATATGATTGCCATCGCATTAAACAAAAATTTACCGCCTACTTTGGCAGCAACATCATAAAAGGCTGTTTCAGGATTTGTGAAAGTAGAGTAATCCGACCAAACCTGTTGTGCCAGATAAATTTGAAGAATGCTAAAAAGCCCTGTAAAAAGACAAACCAACACAGGCGCAAGAAGCATATTCCTTTTCGGGTTTTTAACATCCTCGGCAAGGGTAGTGACCCCATCAAAACCAATGTACGTTAATGCAGCAAAGGAAGTAGCTGTCATTACCGCACCCAAATTAAACGAATCGGGATTGTAGAAAGGTTTATATGAGAAAAGCCCACTCCACCCTTGATCGTTATAAATATACTGGATGGCAAGAACAATGAATATACCTATAACCAGCACCATAATAGTTAACAGGATTTCATTCGATCTGGCTGTTGTCCGGATTCCCTTGAGATTTAAAAAAGTGATTACAAAAACAAAAATTAGCACCCAAGCGAAAAATGAAACAGATGGGTACAACCGTTGTAGGGTCAGGGAGGCATAAATTGTATTAATGACAGGGACTATCAGGTAGTCCAAGAACATTGCCCAACCAGCCAGAAAGCCAAGGTAGGGGTTTAGCCCTTTGCCAACGTAGGTATAAGCGGAGCCGGCGGATGGGAAAAAAGAAGCCATTCGGCCATAACTGACTGCCGTTAGTAGCATGCCCACCATAGCAATTAGCAGGGTGGTCACCATATGTCCCTGGGAAACTTTTGAAGCAATTCCAAATAATCCAATCGCTGCAATCGGTTGTATCAATACCACCCCGTAAAAAATCAGGTCCCATAGCCCAAGTACACGTTTAAATTTTGGCAATGCAGTTGTATTCATTTCATTTGTAGATTCAACCAGCCTTGAACAAGCCTTGGTCGTTATTTAAAAATTAGTTCTCCAAAATAAGAGGGAAGGTGGAAATCAGGCACAGAGTTTTTTATGATCGACCAAGTCATATAATGTGGATTTGAAGTCTCTTCTGCAGTTTTATAAAAATTTGCCCTCCATTTGACACCTTTGGCCGGCTCTGTAATTTTTGAGTATTTTCTTAAAATAGAAAGGGGCAACCGGTATTCCACAGTCCAGGTAATTGTTGATGTGATTTCATTTTTTATTTCAGTTGGAAGTGAATGGGAAATCTCGATCTGTTTCATATCTTCAGGGTCACATGTATTAAAATCTTTCCTTGGAATAATATTATAGCGCATTAGTGGTGTTCCCCCGCAATTTATTTCCAGGTTAAAATACCTTTCCGGTAAAGTTGTGTCAGGCGAGAAGAAAAATTCAACACAAGCATCGTTATAAACTGGATCATTTATCTTCGTATGGGTACATTTTACAAAGCGATCCTGAACACGAAAAATAACATATAAGTTGTTCTTATCGTATATCATTTTCGCTTCAACAACGGGCTTAAACGGGGGAGTATTACCCATAAAGTTATCTATTTTGACTGCCTTAACGTTTTTCCATTGGGGTTTATCCCAGTTGGCATCAACCTGAACAGGCTTGTTCCTTTCAGGAATATTATAAACATAAACACTGTCCTTCATGCCTGAAACCTGACAGGAAAATAGAGCAATGATTTTCCCCCAAAAGATATATTTTAATATATTGTATTTCATCATATTTTGAGTTCACCAATGAAAAAACTGCCGGACAAAGATTATATATCATCGGCTACGCGACTAACCAGCTCAATATTATTTATGTATCAATATTTTAAATCATTCAACATTTTAATAGCCATTTTATCCAGCATCTCCCCGCCGCCTGGTGCAAGTCTTGAATTTTCCACTTCATAGCCTCCCTGCTTGAAGGCAGTTTTGTTCGGAACATAGTTGACATCATTGCTGTTGGTCAATTCGACAATTAGTGTATTTTCAAAAGGGGAAAAGTTTTTTATCATTTGTCCATGTTCCACAAACATTTCGCCCGGCAGTGTAACAATTGCCGTATTTTTATTTAGTCTGATTACATGTATTTCAAGCGGAAACGATGTTATTCCTTTCTGTTTTTGTTTATTTAACCACAAAATTCTTCTTTTCCTTACACTTTCAAGAAATTGTTGGCGCTCACTTGGTTCTTCGCTTTTAGCGGAGAGTTCGTCATTATTAACGTTTTGTGCCCATTTCAAATGCTCGTCAGTAAAGCTTTGTAATGGCACAGATACTATTTGCGATCGGATTGCCAAAGTGGGTGTATTTTCTTTTAATTTGGGGAGTACCCTTTTTATTGCGTGGTAAAGTGAATCCCCGACTTCCTTTGCTTTGGTATCATGCCCACTTTGAGGACCTGGTTTTGAAAAGTCCCAATGGTTGATATTTCCACAACAGCCCGTTAAGAATATAGAATTGAAGCTTTCCCCGAATTCCCGTTTAAGATTCGTTTCCACCCAGTAAGGATAATCAGCGCTTACTGAATTCCGCGAACCAATTCCGTCTTTTTGATAGACTGCCCCGTACTCTTTGACAATATCAGGATGTAATGCATAATTGGTTAAAGAAACCAATGGCGAATTACTCGAAGCGTCCCGAATTAATATGAATCCAACATCAGGATCAATAGGGCCAGCCGGCCTGACGATATCCGGATTAAGGAACATGGGATTAAATTCTACAGTCCCGTTTTTCATAAAATAACGGCGGTTGCGGGGTTCAGTAAATTCTTGGCCGGTTGCTGATAACAGCCTCGCTGGCCTCAAGTTTGCAATCGCTTCTTTTACGGCTTTGACAATTGCTGGGACAAGGTCTTTGTGAGGTTTCGACATGTGGGTATGGGTTGCTGCAACACATACATTCTGATAAGGAATGTTGGTTTGGGAAGCAACCATTGTCCTTGCAGAAGAAATCACTTCATCGGGAATGCCCGTCACATCACATTCAACCAACGCTATTTGTTCTTCTCCCTGTCGGAATAGAATGGTTTTCACATGAAGAGGATCAAGAATGACGGCTCCATCTCCTGATATATCAACAATACCAACGCCAGCTTTAAAGTCATCCGACACGGAATTTGTTTGTCCATTTGCAAATAAAAAACCCAATGACCATATTGTTAAAGTTAAAAAAACTGTTTTCATTTTGTTGTTTCATTTAATAAATTTCGATAATTCAATGCATTTCTGTTTTGCATATACCAATTCCTCCACGATAATAGTTGAACTGTACGTTCGGGTGGTCAGCCAATAATGACATTGGAACAGAACTGTCCAAAATCCTTTTGCTGATCATGAGGGCCGTAAGGCGCTGACCAAATGGATTATCATGATTGCCTGCCTGCCAAATGGATACTTTTTCCGCTTTCCAGGTCTGAACCGGCCCGACCGTTAATGCTTTTGTAGGAATACCTGTAACCACACCGCCAGCGCTGGTTCGTGCGTTTTGCATACAAGTAATAGGATGCAAATCAACCACGCGGGTGGAAAGTTTTCTAAATTCCTCAGGAGTAGGGGGAGCGTCCTTAAATTTGCCTTCACGTTTCACCGGATCATTAAATGCCCAATGTTTTGTGTCACCCTGCCCCCCCTGCATAACCGCGCAGCGGACACCACTTTCCCAGCTGCTGATATATTTACTGGTATCCGCTTTCGGAAAATACATGTTGGAATCCGGCATTTTAAATTTCTTCTCAATCCGGTCAAAACAAAGCTCACGGTCCGCTTTCTCGAATGACAAAGGGTGAGCTATTTCGACTTCTCTGCCATTTATATACCATTCATCCATCCCCCAGAAATGGGCGTTCGACAAATCCACTTGCAGTTCGTTTACCAAACGGGCGACCAAAGGTAATTGCTCTGTTGGGCCAATCGGGCCACAAACTCCAACGGGGTTGCTTGGCGATGCTTGTGTCCAGGCCGTTATATACTCCAATGCTTCTGCCAGGTAAAAATCTTCGAGGGTATCATAAAACACAACTTTAAACCCCTCGCGCGATAGTTGAAGCATGTCATTTGCAGTTAGTTTAGCCGCGTCGTTTAACAGGTTGTCGTCCAGGGTGGTAAAGTCCCACCAACCGGGCGCCAGCATACTTAATTTTCGGGACATCTCAATTTCTCCTTATATTTATATATTTGATTGATTATTTCACTAAAACATAATTGCCAAGTATCTCATGAAGGATATTTTTTTGAGGGAACCCATGTCCCAAGTGCTGTCTCAAGCCTTCGGCATATTCAGCATCTATTTCTTTTCCTCTTTCCTGTCCGAACCGTTTCATTGAATGAATATACTTATCGATTTTATGATGCATCAATAGCCAGTTTCGCTGGCTTTCATGGCAGGCAAGCATATTTTCTTTTATTGAAACTTCACTTGAAATGTCAATAAAAATGTCTGGGTGTACAGGGTTGCCGAGTATATCCTTACCTTCCATTGGATCACAATAGTACAAGTAAGGGACCGGTTCAAAGGGCTTTTGGTCAATCTCTAGATTTTTAATGCCAGAAGCAAAACAAGCGGTTTGTACAATCCTGCTGGTTTCTTCATGGTCGATCATATAATCATCCGGGCTTGCCGTAAAAACGATACTTGGCTGGATCCCCCGGATCAAAGCAGTCGTTTTATTGATCGCTTCCCGGGAGTATAAAATGTAAACATCTTCAAATTCAAGGCAATGGTATGTTGCCCCTATCAATTCGGCAGCACGGGCAGCTTCGGCTTTCCGAATCCGGCTGATCTCTTCCCGGTCATATTCTGCAGTGCCCTTGTCGCCGGGAGCCATTGTGGCAATGTGCACACGCCAGCCAGCTTTCCTCAGCAAGGAAAGGGTTCCGGCGCAGACGAACTCGGCATCGTCAGGGTGTGAAAATATTCCCAACGCAATCTTTTTCATTCCTGGTTAGATTATCTAATTTTAACTGTTTGGCCAATGGATGCCGACAAATAACATGCAGCCAGCACTTTCTGGCTTTGCAAGCCAATTACAGCACTATTTTTAGGTTCCCTGTTCTCAAGGATCGCTTGACTGAATTCGTCAATTTCTGCCAGATAGGTATTTGCTGGTTCAGGCATTATAGCTATGCCGTCACCTGAAGTCCTTGCCTGAACCGCATCATAACCTGCATAATTGTCTTCCAGCCAGGCAACCATTTCACCAGAATCTCCCTGCCCAATTGTTCCCTGCGCAAGGATACTGCCCTTGGAACCATAAAGTTCTAAGATGTTTTTACTACTGTTGTCCGGAATACAGAAAAAAGTATCGACCGTGGCCATGGCGCCGTTTTCAAAAAAGAGTGAAACTATTGCGCTGTCTTCTGATTTATACTTATGAACCGTGTTATTGATAAAACAATGGACACGTTCCACCTTCCCAAAAAACATTTCCAGTAAGTCGATGCAGTGGCTACCCATATCCATCAGTGAGCCTCCGCCACCTAGTTTGGGATCCTGTCTCCAGGCTCCCAAAATGGCCGGATACCAACATGATAGCTGTGCCCTTCCGTAAACAAGCTTCCCAAGATCCCCTTTACTGATTAATTTTAAGGCAGCCTGGTGGTATTGGTGAAACCGCATCATAAAACCGGTCCCGAACAAAACACCTTCTTCCTTACATACTTTGATCATCTCTTCGGCTTGCTCAACAGTCAATCCAAGCGGTTTTTCACAAAAGACATGTTTTTTTGCTCTGGCGCAAGCCATTACTTGTTCGAAATGCATGTTGGCCGGAGAAGCAATGTAAACGATGTCGATGCCTGATTCCAAAAGTTCGTCAAAACTGGCTGAGGCCTTTGCATTATACCCTGTAGCAACTGCTGAGTTTGTTTCCTGATTCACATCATAGACCGCTACTAAATCTGCATACTCAGAAGGGACAATTCCTTCCGGTATTGTCCTTCTTTGGGCTATTCCTCCGGAGCCGATAACTCCCCACTTTACTTTCTTTTCCAAAACAATTCCTCTTTTTTATTTTGAATAGGCTACAATGACTTTCCTTAGTGCATCACCAATCTGTTCACAATTCTCATCGGTATAGGTGGGGAATGCAAAGCAGGTGAAGGTATGTTTCTCGTGCCATTTAGCATTGGGAACATCAACGCCCGTATAGTCTGCACTTTGAGGATTTGTATATTCCTTCGAAGTGAATGGGAAGCCGCTTTTACCAAAAGCATTCTTTTTTTGAAAGGCGCCTTCTGTGTGGCATTGCGGCCAGAATACTTTCCAGACCGGTGCACCTTCAGCCGTCACAGCTTTTACGAATTTCTGGATGTCGCAATTCATATTGCCAATATCCAGTGAGAATGCTAAAACAAACCAGCCATTCCGCCTCTCTTCAGTGTCAATTGGGGCGTAAAGCACTTGTGGAAGGTCTTTGATCTTGTCAATAATAATGTGGGCGTTCCGGTACCTTGTCGGCATATTCCAGTTATCGATCCTTTCAAGTTCCGCAAGGCCGATAACGGATTGCATTTCGGTCATGCGGTAGTTCCAGCCGACCATATTATGGATATACGGCAGCTTTTGTTCCAGTTCCAGAAGGCTCAAACGTTGTTTCACATCGTAACCATGGTCCCTGAAACTTCGGGCGATCCAGGCATATTCTTCGTTGTCGGTGGTCACCATACCGCCTTCGCCTCCGGTTGTAAACGTTTTGTTCTGACAAAAACTGCACGCAGCAATATCGCCAAGCGCACCTGTTTTTACCCCTTTAAAAGAACCGCCGTATGCTTCGGCATTATCTTCAATCACAAAGAGATTATGCTTTTTAGCGAAGGCATTGATTTTGTCCATGTCGCAAACATTCCCGTAAAGGTGGACCGGCATGATGGCCTTTGTCCGTTCGTTTACCAGCTTTTCAGCCGATTCAACACTGATGCAATGATCGTCAATATTTACATCTGCAAAACGTGGAATGGCGCCTGCCTGTACAACAGAGAAACTTGATGCAATAAACGTGTAGCTCGGTACGATTACCTCATCGCCAGGCCCTATACCTAAGGCAGTTAGCCCAACATGTAATGCAGCAGTCCCTGTTGCCACTGATATGGCATATTTACTGCCCTGCCATTCGGCAAATTTTTTCTCAAACTCCATTCCTTTGGAGCCTGTCCAATAATTGACTTTGCCCGATCTTAAAACCTCTTCGACTGATTTTATGGCTTTTTCACTAAAATTTGGCCATCCGATCATTTTGGAAGTGACCGCTTTGAAGCCCCCTTGAATTGCTAATTTTTCCGACATATTACATTATTTAAATTTTAAGGATGATAATAAAAATGACAATTTTCATTCACTTTTAATAAAAACGTTAGATTATATTTCCTTCGCGTATTTTAATTCACTTCTGTACATTTCAGGTGAAAGAACACCAGATGTCAATTATCACTAAATAATTCCTTCAATTGAATTGCCGATGACTTAAATTTTTCACTGCTCCGATTTCACATAATGATATTCCTGGTGTTGTTTCATATCCAGTGATCATAGGTGTAAAACCTTTAGGTTCCTGAGATTTGTCGGAAAGTATTCCCTATCATCATTTGACAAACCTATGACCATGGTGTTACTGTATGGCGACTGATCCTTGATCTCCATTCCAAACTCTGTAAAAATTCCGCCAGGGGAGGCCAACAAAAGCGACATAGTCAATTCGCATTACCATTGCCACCAAGCTATCTATTTGGTCTTACGTCTTGTACATCCTCATTCGATCCTTGGTATAAACTGCATAAGGGATTCCATCTTTCCTTTTTCATCGTGCTTATCGATTAAAATGGTTTATCTGCTAATACGTTTGATTCTTCGCGCACCACCACGTCGTAAAAAAAAAAAATGTTTTTTTTGACCAACTTCTAAAGCAATTTGAAGGAACCCGTAGAAATCTATTAACACCTGCACTTACCTCTGTCAAAGGATTCAAGGTAAAATCACGAAGGATTTTCAAAGATGTAGTGGTATTGGCGAAGTTGAGCGTATCACTATTTGTAACATTTTTTAAACTTTAAATCTTTATGTTATGAAAAGAAGTCTACTGTTGTTGTTTTTCTTAATATTGGTTTTTTCAGTTACCAATGCTCAGTTGCCAGTGTTCCCCGGAGCTGAGGGATTTGGTCGTTTTATTGCGGCTGGCCGGGGCGGACAAGTCATAAAAGTGACTAACCTAAACGATGCTGGACCAGGTTCTTTGCGATCCGCAGTTCAAACGGCCGGAGCAAGGATTATTGTATTTGAAGTAGGAGGTGAAATAAACCTCAATAGCTCTCTTAATATCACAGAACCGTTCATTACCATTGCAGGACAAACAGCTCCATCTCCAGGAATTACTCTTTCAGGATATGGAATTAAAATCTGGACGCACGATCTATTGATGCAACATATATTTGTACGACATACAGAAGAGGACGGCGCTGATGCTATCGATTGTCACAGAAATGGAGATGTTGTCCCTTACAACATTGTAATTGACCATGTTTCTGTTTCATGGGGAAGAGATGAGAATTTAAGTTTTGCTCCTGGAGGAGAGAATATCATGGACAATAATTCGACTTTCAGTAATAATATTGTTGCAGAAGGGTTAGGCGGTTACGGAACTTTGATTTCAGATGGTTCGCGTAAGTTCTCAGCAATTAAAAACTTGTGGATTAGCCATAGAGAAAGACAACCTCGTATCAAAGGCGGGGTAAGTGCAAACATAATAAATAATGTTTCATATAATATTGGGAGCGAATATCCAACAGCAGTTGGTCCTGAAATTGGCCCTAACTATCTAAATTTAATTGGAAATGTGCATTTAGCTGGACCTAGTACCCCCAATAATTCATATCAATTTGCAGCTACTAAAGGAATTGATTTTGGAAGCCAGATTTACGCTTCTGACAACAAATCAGATGGAGGATTATATAATAGCAGAATCATGGATTATTTAGTTGATACGCCAACATTACCTTTGGATGGCGTCTCTATTGTTTCTTCAAGCGAGGTAGTTGAGTATGTTGTTAAAAACGCGGGTGCCAGACCAGCAGAGCGTGATGGGATTATTGCCAACGAAATTGGGGATCCTGTTGATGAGCGTTTAATTTCGGAAGTAAAAAGCCAAAGTGGATCTGTCAAAAGCAGCATCCCGGAGTTCCCAATACCTCCGAGCACATTTCGTGCATTTACAGTTCCCAATAACCCTAACAATGACGATGATGGGAACGGCTATACCAACATTGAAGAAGTACTACAGTTATTGGCGGCAGAAGTTGAGGGACGAGTCATAACATCTGTAACTGATCCAAAAATACAAGATATTAAGATATATCCAAACCCTGCTTCGACTATATTAACCGTCCAAATGCCTTTAGCTGTAAATGATTATTTAGATGTTACCATTAATAGTTTGTCTGGTGAAAGAATATCACGGCAGAAAACGTTCGCAAAGAATGGTTGCTTAAATCTGGATATCAGCGAACTCAAAAGTGGAATGTATTATCTTGTGCAGGTTGATTATGTTAAAGGACTATTTACTTCAAAGTTCGTGAAAAAATAAGGCTTAACAGTATCTGTCTCGTGGTAATAGTTTTAGAGGTACTCAAATTTAAAATCAATAGCAAATAAAAAAACTGGTAGAAAAAACAAAAAAGTTTTACATTGATGTAGTGGCGTATGGAAAGTTAAGCGTATTACTTGATAAAGCGTTGAAATTTAATCTTTGATATTGAAAAGAAATGACAAAAGGTCTATTTAAGAAATATTTGCAAGGTAATTGTTCGGAACAAGAGTTTGAGCAGTTTCTTTTATGGATTGAAAAGGAATCTTCAAAAACTTCCGGTAGGATATTGATAAATGAAATTTGGGAAGAATTTGAACCAGAGAAAGAGGAAAGCCAAAGGGTTAGATACAACCAGGTATTGGATAAAATTCACCATCGAATTAATATCAGTCAAAATTCACAAAATTTAAAAAGGCAGAAAATATCTCTGAGAAATAGGATACTATCTACTATAACTCGTGTAGCAGCTATTCTCCTATTGCCGGTTTCATTAATGTTGGTTTATACCAATCTTCCTGATAAACCTTATTATGCTGAGAAAAATAAAAGCAATTTGGAAGTTGAAGCGCCAGGTGGTTCAAAAACTTCTTTTGAATTAGTAGACGGGACAAAGGTTTGGTTGAACCACGGAAGTAAGCTTAAATTCCCTCACCAATTCAAGGGAGAAACAAGAAGAGTTTATTTAACCGGTGAAGCCTATTTTGAAGTGGCACACAATTCTAAAATACCATTCATAGTTGAGACAAATCAAATTGAAGTTAAAGCTACTGGTACAGAATTCAACGTGAACGCCTACCCGGGCGATAAGATAATCGAAACCACGCTCGTTAAAGGGAAAGTCATTCTTTATGAAAAGACAAATAACCAAAAAATCAAAGCATTGGATCCAAATGAAAGTCTCAGGTATTCTATACAGGCAAATACCTATTCAATTGATACGAACAATACCGAGAAATATATTTCATGGAAAGACGGATTATTGATTTTTAAGAATGATCCCATTGATTATATAGGACAAAAGCTCAGTCGGTGGTACAATGTGGATGTTATTTTCACAAATAAAGATGTTAAACAATACACCTATACAGCGACATTTACTGATGAGACACTTACCCAAGTACTCGAATTAATGAAATTGGCCACTCCTATCAGTTATGAACTTATCCCCAAGAAAAAAATGACTGATGGCAGTTACTCTAAAGAAAAAGTTTTGATTGGAGTGAAAAAAAGATAATAACTAGATATAAAGATGGATTGACATCCGAACTAAAGATGATATCAAGCTAAAAACAACGAAATCAATAAAAACAGGAAAATGAGCCACCATTTTCCTGTCAAAATGATTTAAAATAGCCAAATAATTTTTTTGACATTTTATAACCTTAAACAAAACAAAAGTATGAAAAAAAATGGATGGAAACACACGCACCGGATAACATTTCCTAGTGCGGTAAAAATTTTAATAACTATGAAGCTAACACTATGTTTGATTTTGCTCTCCTTTCTTGGAACAGTTGCTTCAGAGACTTATTCTCAGAGCACAAAATTTTCGTTGGAATTTAATAATGCTGCTACAAAAGATGTATTAGCGGAAGTTGAAAATAAAAGTGATTTTTACTTTTTATATTCCGAAAAGGTGATTGATGTAACGAGAAAAGTTAGCATCAATATCAGCGAAGGGAATATTGAAAGCGTCCTGAATAAGTTGTTTGAGGGGACAAATGTAAATTACATAATAAAAGACAGGCAGATTGTTTTGACATCTTCTGATGTCAATGATTTCTATGGAACACTGGCAGATCAACAAAAGACGATTACCGGAAAGGTCTCTGACTCTTCCGGTGCTTCCCTTCCCGGGGTAACAGTGGTTGTAAAAGGGACCACCCAAGGTACGATTACGGATACGGACGGTAATTACACCTTAACCAATGTTCCAGGGGATGCTTTTTTAGCGTTTTCTTTTGTAGGTATGAAAATGCAAGAAATTGCAGTTGCTGGTAAATCAATCATTAACGTGACCATGACAGAAGAAACAATTGGATTGGAAGAAGTAGTGGCTATTGGTTACGGCACCATGAAAAAAAAGGATTTGACAGGATCTGTAGCTTCCATTAAAGGAGAGGAGCTTACAATTTATCCTGTTGCAAATGCAACTCAAGCCTTGAAAGGAAAAATAGCGGGTGTGACAATTACCTCAGCCGATGGAAGGCCTAACGCCTCGATTTCCGTAAGGATACGCGGAGGAAATTCCATCACACAAAGTAATGAACCTCTTTTTATCATCGACGGGACCCCCGGGAATATTAATGATGTGCCGACTTCTCAAATTGAAAGTATCAGCGTTTTAAAAGATGCATCATCCACTGCAATCTATGGGGCACAGGGAGCTAATGGTGTCATTATTGTAACAACTAAATCCCCGGTAGGTGATAAAATTTCGGTGTCTTATGATGGGTATTATCAGATTAATACTCCTTCAAAATATCTAGGGGCCCTTGATCCTTATGACTTCGTTAAGATTAACTGGGAATTTGCAACTTTGTTTGGATATGGAGACGCAATGGAAATGGCTTATGGCCTTGGTTCAAATTACAGCGATCTGAATCAAGAAGGTATCAGCGCATATAGAAATATTGCTGGAAGAGATATTGAAAAAGAGGTAATTGGAACAACTTATTCACAGAACCACAACATTACAGTTAGTGGTGGCAATAAAAAGACCAAGTATAGTGTCACACTGGATCATCTGGATGATGATGGATTAAAAATCCAGTCTTGGTATAAAAAAACCAATATTCTTGCCAAGCTGCAAAGCGAATTGGCCAAAGGACTTGTCCTAGACCTAAATGCCTACGTTCGTAACGAATATGTGTTTGGCAGTGAATCTCAAGGAGAAGCCAGAGGATCAAAATTAACCGAATCGATGAGATTTACACCGGTAACCCCACTGGGTGATGTTAGTGGAGAAAACTCCCAGCTTGCTTTATTTGAGGAGTATATCAGGCCGGCATTTGATCCGATAGCCGTTATCAATGACATTTATAACAAATCAAATACACAGGTATTCAGAGGGAGTTCTTCATTGGCATGGACAATTACTGATGGACTAACTTTGACAAGTGTATATGATATGTCCAAAACATTTGGAAGTAATTACTCTTACAAAGGTCCCGTTGCAAAAAATACAGTAGGGGTAGAAGGAGGAGATGCATCTATTGGTAGAAGCTACTCTACCAATTATCGTTGGGCCAATACTTTGTTTTATAACGTAAAAGGAATTGGAGAGAACCATCGGTTGGATCTGCTTTTAGGCCAAGAGATGAGGGGCCGCGACGGAGAAGGAACTTCTATTAGAGGTACAAGGTATCCCATTTCATTTGATTACAAAAAGACGTTTGCATTAATGAGCCAATATGGGGATCAAAATGAAATTTCAATCTCGAATTCTTACAGCGAGCCAAGTCGTTTGGCTTCATTCTTTGGCCGTGCAAACTATGTATTTAAAAATCGTTATTATTTGACGACAACACTCCGTGCGGACGGTGCGAGTAATTTTGCCCCGGCATACCAATGGGGATATTTCCCAGCCGCAGCAGTGGCCTGGAGGATTTCTGAAGAACCATTTATGCAAGATGCATCAGCAGTGGACAACCTCAAGCTTAGATTTAGTTATGGGGCGGCAGGTAACAATCAAATTTCCTCCGGACTTTGGAAAACAGAATGGACTGCAGCAGCAGATGGATATGCCTACTATAATATTGGTAATCCTTATTACGTGCCTGCTACTTCGATGATGACCAATCCAAATCTAAAATGGGAAACTACAATTACACGAGATCTTGGGGTAGATTTTGCTTTCTTTAGGAATCGGTTATTTGGTAATGTCGATGCCTATTGGAATACTACCAAAGATTTGTTGATGGTAAACAGCTTGCCAGGGTATACCGGCTATACAACCCAAATGGATAATGTGGGACAAATTCGTAACAGAGGTATCGAATTATCAGTTACTGGAGATATTGTTCGAAAAAAAGACTTCGCATTATCCGCAAATTTCAACATATCATTTAATAAAAATAAAATCGAAGCACTTTCCGATGAAATTGATTTTGTACATTATAGAAGCCTTTGGGGATCAACAGGAACCAAACCTTCGGCAGGAGACTACACTTTTAGAGTAGGTGACCCTATTGGACTAATTCGCGGTTATGTATATGATGGGTTTTATACACCTGATGATTTCGACTATGATACTTCCACACAAACTTACACATTGAAAGACGGTATTGCAAATTCGTTTACGACCTTGGGTACTTTCCCCGGACTGACGCAAGGAGCATATCCGGGTATGCTAAAACTTAAAAAAATGGGGACAGAAACCAGCGAAACTGAAATTAATGAAACAGACGATGTCACAGTTATCGGTGATACCAATCCCAAACATACTGGAGGCTTAAACCTTAATGCATCATACAAAAGCTTCGATCTAATGCTTGGTTTTAACTGGTCCTATGGAAATGATATATATAATGCAAATAAGCTGGTTAATTCTTATGGGATGAAACATCCCTTTCGCAATTTTTCGAAATCAGTGGAAGGATGGTACAGTATCTTTAATATAGACAATAGTGGCAACCTGGTTAGAGAATATACTCCTGAAGAATTAAATATGCTAAATTCCAATGCTACTGGACCAATGCCATTTCATGAATCTGCGATTGTACACTCTGGTGGTATTGAAGACGGATCTTACCTGCGTTTGAATAACGTAACTCTTGGATATACACTGCCCTCATTCATGACCCAGAAAATAATGATCCAGAGATTGAGAATATACGCCACTTTAAACAATGCTTGGATATGGACAAAATACACAGGTTATGATCCTGAAGTGGATGCCGGAAAAAATCGTAACAGTACTTATCCGACACCAAGTCTGGACTTTGGTGCTTATCCCAGGGCTCGAACTCTGACATTTGGTGTTAATGTAAATTTCTAAATCTGATGATAACTAAATAAATAAGAAAAAATGAAAATGAAAATATTATATTTCAGTCTTTTTGCAATTCTTGTATTGCCGTCTTGCCAAGATTACCTTGATGTTAGTTCAGCCTCCAAATTTGAAAGTGATTTTGTATTTCAATCAGATTATGAGGCAGATAAAGCCGTCTTGGGTGCTTATGAATTGCTGAAATCCGAAGTGCAATTATGTGAGTCTGGTATATTTTATGAGCTTACAACAACAAATTCCGACATTGAAGTAGGGTGTGAAATACCAGCTTTTGGATACTACTACAATCAACAGAATTGTTACAATCAGGCACCTCAGTTGAGTACAATGCCAAATGGATCATGGGATGCCATGTACAAGACTATTAACCGTTGTAATATCATTATTGATGCTTTTGATAATAATGAAAGTTTTATTTTAGCGGATAAAACAAAACCATCGCGATTGACACACCTGTATGGTGAAGTTGTCGCTATACGAGCTACCATGTATTATGAGCTGACAAGTTGGTGGGGGGATGTAATTTATTTTACAAAACCTATTACCGAAAAATCCGACTATGTTGATGCAAAACTTACGGACAGAAGTATTGTGCAGGAAGAAGAAATTGCGAAACTGATAGAAGTTGAGCCCATGATGTATCATCTTAAATCACAAGGGGTAAGCACTGTGGCGACACGCATGACAAAAGAGTATGTAGAAGGCTTGATTGCACGTTTAGCATTGATTCGCGGAGGCTTTGCCCTTCGTCCTGCAGACTATTCTGGAGATGGTGAAGTAATTCAATCACATCCTGAGTGGGGGAAAATGGTCAGAAATACTGATTGGAAAGATTATTACCAAATCGCCAATACGTATTTGAAGAAACTTGTATATGAAGGAAATGCCCATCTGGAAGCTTCGGATCCAAGGACTCCAGTTGAGAAATTTAGTAACCCATTTCAATATTTCTTTCAGCAGGGAATGGATTATGCGATCAGCCCTGAATCGGTTTTTGAAGTAAGTGTTAAGTCTGGAACCAGATCAGGACGTCCCTATGCATTTGGACGTCCTTCAGATGGGCCAAGTTCTGGTGGCTATCCTCCGAGAGCATACGGACAGGTGCGTTTCTTTCCAACATACTATTACGGGATGTTTAATCCGACAGATTTACGTCGCGATGTCACCGTGGCAATTACTGCATTAGGAGGTGTTGCCAATGAAAAGATGATTTCTTTGAAAAAAGGAAGCGGGAGCCGAGGCGGTCTTGCCATTAATAAATGGGATTATTCCCGGATGACAGACAAAACATATGCACTTAATCGTAGGGAAACCGGAATAAATGCACCTTACATGCGCATGGGGGATATGATCCTCTTACTGGCAGAAACTTATTCCGTATTGGGTGATGATGGAAATGCAAAAGCCGAATTATTAAAAATCCGCGAACGTGCATTTAATCCTAATGATCCAGATTACGCCGCTAACACTTCAGGATACGTCAACAGTTTAGGTGGTGAGTCATTATTACAGGCCATCCAGGATGAGCGTGCTCTGGAATTAGGTGGAGAAGGCTTACGAAAATTGGATTTAGTACGTTGGGGAATTTTTGGTCAAAAAATCAACGATCTGCAATCAGAAATGACAGCAATGATTAGTGATTTGGAGTCACAAGGTTATCATGAGTTTGAAAACGGAAACGTTATCTCAAATTATATTTATACCAAAACGGTGAAGAAAGAAGACTCGGGATTAAATGATCTCCTGACTACCACTACTTATGTTGATGAAAATGATCCACTTTATCCACTGCTTTATCCGGGATGGAGAGGAACCTTTACGGATTGGGAAACGTCGAGAGTTTTGCAAAATTCAATGATCGCCATTAAAGGTTTATTTGAGCCTCTTGGAGAGATTGAGATTGCTGAATTAATAGCAGATGGTTATGTCAAAACAGAATGGGGTATTAACTTAGTTGATGAAACTTGGAAGGTTAATGTAAATGGTGTTTTTGGAGGCTATTTGCCTGCTGATTATGCTGCAAATTACCCTCCACGTTATTTGGTTGGTATACCTGCATCTACTATTCTTACTTCCGCAGGAAATGTATCTAATAGCTACGGTTTTCCTAACGAATAGGGAATGATGTTTATATCGTTAAGTCCTGCCGGATACTGCTAAATTGATGATTAAGAAGCAAATTAGTAGTAACGGACTATACTTCTTAGAGTTTGATAATAAATTGTGATGGAGAGGCCGTCTTGAAAAAAAAGAAGACGGCCTCATCTCCCATCTGAATTCAAACGTATCACTTTATCATTAGAGTAAAATCTTACTTAAACTAAATGTTATGAATCGATCATTTAAACGGTTCTTTCAATTAATGTTGCCCATTGTGATCTGTTGCTTTACCAATATTGTTTTTGCACAGGTTCCTGTATTCCCCGGAGCAGAGGGTTTTGGGGCCGTGACTGTTGCTGGAAGAGGTGGCACAGTTTACCGTGTCAACACGCTGGATGACAATGCTAGTTCCCCTACCCTAAACGGAGATGGTACTTATTCGGGTTCATTGCGTGCTGCTGTCAGTGCCAGCGGGGCAAGAACAATTGTTTTTGAAGTCGGAGGAGTTATCAACCTCACCAGCACACTTTCAATTTCCAATCCTTATATAACTATTGCCGGACAAACAGCTCCTAATCCCGGAATACACACAAAAGGATATGGGATCCATATAAATACCCACGATGTTCTTATACAACACATATTTGTCCGTTATACCGCTACTGAAACAAATGATGCCATTGATGTACACCGATCCCCGGTTCCTTACAACATTGTCATTGACCATGTATCGGCTTCATGGGGTCGCGATGAGTGTCTTAGTTTTGCCCCTGGCGGCGACAATGTCATTGATAATAATGTAACCTATAGCAACAATCTTATTGCCGAATCACAGTATGGCACCTTGATTTCGGACGGCACAAAAAAATTATCAGCTATTAAAAATCTATGGATCAGCAATGTTGAAAGACAACCAAGGATCAAAGGTAATGTTACCACTGCTGTTGTTAACAATGTGTCTTATAACATTGGCAACTCATATAGTACTGTTGTTGGAGACATTACAGGAGCTTCCTATTTGAGTGCGGTGGGCAACGTTTACATTGATGGCCCGAACACAACAAGTCCATCATATGGGATCAGCACGTACAGTAGTACAAGTCCGGGAACGCAAGTTTATGTTTCCGATAACCTTGCAACCAACGCAGTTACGTCGACTCAAACGTCAACCTACCTTGTTGGCACGCCACCGGTTTCGATTACTGGTATATCGATTTTAGGATCAGCCCAGGTTGAGAGCTACGTTCTGTCCAATGCGGGAGCTCGTCCCGCCGAACGGGACGGTATAATCGACAATGGGACAGGAAACGACTTGGATGAACGTTTGGTGAACGAAGTGGTAACCGGAGGCGGATCTCTTAAAAGTAGCCCTCCGCCCGGGGATATACCGTCATACACGCAAACTAGCAGATCATTTTCTTTGCCTGCCAACCCTAATGAGGATGATGACAGCGACGGCTACACTAATCTCGAAGAGGTACTGCACCAGGCAGCAGCGGTTGTAGAATCTGGAGAAATAACATATCCAGCGCCGGTGTTGGATAGTGCCAAATATGTAGATGGTAATTATGTTTTAAATTGGAGTATACCCGGCACGAGTACCCCATCTGGAGGTTATGACATGGTCATTGATAGTGTTGACACCAATAGTACTTGGCAAACAACCGGAACCAACCAAATCATAACCGGTCTCGACACCACGGTTTCACATTCCTTCCAGGTGGAAGCTCGGTGGATCCAAGCCAGTCCTTCCCAATTTCCCAGATCCAATGAATTGACTGTAGGAGCGGTTATAACCTATACAGTAACCTATGATGCCAATGGAGGAACAGGGACAGCCCCGACAGAGAACGACAAGGCTGAAGGTGCGACCTTTATAACAGCAATCAATAGTTTCACATCTCCGCCGGGCTACCAGTTCATTGAATGGAACACCGCTGCAAATGGGACAGGTACTGGTTATACTGCAGGGGAAACTGTTACCATGCCAGGAAACGACGTGACCTTGTATGCTATTTGGCAAATAGCATATCCAGCACCGGTACTGGATACCGTTGAATACAATGATGGATATTTTCTAATCTGGAGTTTGCCGGAAAATCCTACCGGTGTTCCGGCAGGAGGATACGATATTATCATTGATGGAATTGATACCAATACTACTTGGGAAACGACTGGGACCAGCCAGACCATTACCGGTCTTAGCACATCGATTTCACATACCTTCCAAGTGGAGGCAAGGTGGACTCAGGCCGATCCTGCTGAATTTCCACGATCCAACGAGTTGACCATCGGATTGGTGGAAGATTATCCGGCACCTATACTAAATAGTGTTGAACTGGATGGCAGCAATTATATCCTTAGATGGAGCTTACCAGGCAATCCTACCGGCACTCCAGCAGGAGGTTATGACATGGTCATCGATAGTGTTGACACCAATGATACTTGGGAAACGACCGGGACTAGTCAGACTATCACCGGCCTTGATACTACGGTTTCACATACCTTTCAAGTAGAGGCACGGTGGATACAAGCCAATCCCTCTGAATTTCCACGATCCAACGAGTTGACCGTACCGAATACTCTTAAATCTGTTAGTATGGGTGGTGGTATTGAAAATCAAATAGATCTTCCTGTGTTCGCGGTTTATCCTAATCCATTTAGTGAATATGTGAATGTTCTCAATGCCGACAAACTTTCACGGGTTATTATTACTAATATTGAGGGTCGACGAGTGAAAGATATCGTTTTTCCAGCTTCTATTATCCCTTTGGTTGATTTGACTAGTGGTATCTATTTTATGACTTTAATCCCTAAAAGCGGTGGAAAGGTCAAGTCTATAAGAATTGTTAAATAAATTTTAAATTGGGAATAGTTTTTTTACATGTAAGAGCATAATAAGTAGTGGTTATTTAGAGCTTAAATTGCAACATTTAAACTTACTATAAATAAAAAATCCATTGTTGAAAATTATTACTTGTTATGTGAAAATATGTAGTATTGGGGTTTCCGAATTATTTACCAATTAATGAAAGTGGCTTGAAATAGGTACTGGAAAGGGGAACGCTATGATTTTACCCATATTATTAAAAAAAGCAGAATGAGAATTTTTAAAATAATACATAAATGTCATTTCAATATATAAAATTTAAAACAACAATGAAGAGAATAGATTTTGGAGAGGTGATATACAGATTTCATAGTCCAAAGAATTGGCTAAAAATCATAGTGTTGATTTTTTTGATTTTTTTGAATGAAAGTTGTATCGAAAGCAAAGATCACAACAGGTTATCAAGTTCTTCAGATACAAAGCAATCTGGACGTTTGCCAAGGCCATCCTGGATTGGCAAAGAGCCGCTTGTCATCGTCGGCAATTGGGATGCTATGCCCATTTTCCAGCGTCGGCGTGGAGGTAGTCCCGTTTGGCAGGAGAATGATTATCATCAGGAGCATACCGACGTAATGGTGAAAAAGTGGAAAGACATGGGAGTGACCATGGCGATTATCCATTTTTTCAAAGGATTTGGCCTTGATGCAGAAAAAGATCATATGGAGAATTCAAAAAAATTGGCTGCATTGTGTAAAAAAAATGGCATCCGGGTGGGAGTTTATATAGGTAGTACACTATGTTATGAGACTTTTTTACATGAAAAGCCGGAAGCCGCAAAATGGATTGTTCCCGATTATCTTGGTGAACCGGTATTTTATGGGAATCAAACTTACCGCAAACGGGTTTATTTTTCACTCCCGGGTTATAAGGAGTACATCAAGAAAGTGCTCAATATAGCAATCAAAGAGATGAAAGTAGATTTAATTCATTTCGATAATACTTCCAATCAGGCACAACCAGCGATGTTTTTTCATCCTGTTGCTATAGAAGATTTCAGGGCTTATTTAAAACAAAAATACACACCGGAACTATTGGAAAAGCGATTGGGGTTCAGTGATGCAAGTTATATTGAGCCTCCTAGATACAATCAAGCATTGCGGACAATTGACGATCCGCTTTTTCAGGAATGGACTGATTTTAGGTGCCAGCAGCTTAACAATTATTACGCGGAGATGGAGGGTTACATAAGAAAATTGGATCCCAACGTCGCAGTTGAAGCTAACCCCCATGGATTGTATGGCTTGAATACTCAATGGGATCAAAGCCTTGATTTCCCAAAAATTCTATCACACACAGATTATTTTTGGACAGAAGGGGAAGACACTAAGTTGAAAGCAGATGGTACGTTGATCTCAAAGATTCGGACATTCAAAATGGCTGGAACTTTAAAAAACAGAGTTTTCACCTATGCCTATAATAAGCTTGAATTGGCTGAATGCATGGCATATAATCGTCAGGTATTAGGTATGGTAGCTGGCTCTGAAACCACCTACAAATTGTCTCAAAACCAAAAGAATTATATAAAATTCTACCAGCAAAATTTTAATTATTATCGTGATATCGATAATATCGCCGATGTGGCTATTCTGCATTCTTATGCTACGATGTCATTCAATAATGACCTGCCTTATCAAAGTACTTATTTGTTTGAACAAGCCTTGATTCAAGAAAAAATACCATTTGATATCATTTTTGATGATCAATTAAAAAGCCTTTCTAAATACAAAGTACTGGTATTGGCCAATCAAGAGTGCTTAAGCGATAAACAACTAGAATTAATAAGAACATTTGTAAAAAATGGAGGGGGTTTGGTTGCAACTGAACATACCTCTTTATACACAGAATGGCGACAGAGAAAGCCAGATTTTGGATTGAAAGATCTGTTTTTAGTTGAAGCTCCGGAATGGCAAGGACAATCGGTGAGAGAACTTCGGCTTAATGTACCTGTTGCTCACAACCAAATAGGAAAAGGGCGTGTAGTTTATATGCCGGAAGTCAAACCTGGAATAGTAAAACCAGAGACGGCTCCAATGACAAGTGACTTTTGGAAACTGCCACTAAATTGGGAAGAAGTGATTGAGTCGGTCAAATGGGCTGCTTTCAACGACTTATCTATTGATGTCAATGCCCCGCAAACAGTAACTATGGAACTAACTAAAAAAAATGATAACAGCGGATTAATGCTCCACCTAGTTAATTACGATACAGATAGAGATTCTTTGGTCAAAAATATTGAAATAAATTTGAGGGTTCCGGAAGGGAAGAACGTAAAAGACGTACGATTGTTTTCTCCTGATGGAGATATTGACATTGGAATTAATTATCATACGAACATAGATAAAGTCAACTTTACCATACCACAACTTGAAACCTATAATTTGATTGTGATACAGCTACTCTAGCTGCTATCCTCTTCATTGTATAATATTCACTTTAAATGGCAAAGGAAATGTTTTAGATAGTACATAAATCGTACGTTGAAAAACGAAAGATTGAGCAGGAGCCGAAAAAGTAAAAATATAATCCAAGCATCTTTTAAATTGCCAAATATCTATCCTATATATCAAAACAAACTAATGTGATTATGAAAACAAAGTCTTTAATAAACAATTTTTATTTGGCCGTATTTTCACTGCTCATTTTTTATGCATGTTCAACTAACCCGAACAAATTGACCTTGGTGAAAAATGGCATTCCGAATGCGGTGATTGTTGTTCCAGATGAAATTACTGAGTTACAGCAAATAGCTGTGGATGATTTTGTAAAAACTGTCAAAAAGGCTAGTGGGGCCAAAATTCCTGTTATAACAGAGCATGAAGTTTCATCTGTTTCCGGGTATACCGTGAAAATTATATTGGGCCCTGGAAGTTTATCTGAAAGTATTCTAGGAGAAAATCCAGAGTTAAAACCGGAAGAATATAAAATCATTTCAAACGGAAATTATTTAATAATTTTAGCAAATGACGTAAGAGATCAGGAATTTAAATATTGCTCCAGGGTTACAACATGGGCATTCGATTATATTCTAGATAATTATCTAAATGTAAAATGGCTATGGCCTGGAGACCTGGGTACAGTCGTGCCTGAGAAAAAAACAATCATAATTCCTGAAATTAACGTGGCATGGCAACCACCTTTGGCAAAACGCCGGTTTCGTATCGGTTCAAACCCGGAACTAATTCAGTGGGGTTCCCATCATCAGGTTTTAGGACAAAGAAAATCTTATAACATTGGTCACTCTTTTACACCAGGAGCTGACAATGGGGATTGGTGGAAAAAATTTTCACAGACTCACTTAGAATATTTTGCCAAAGATCCTGATGGGAAAGTCACCTTATTGTATCCGGTGGAAAAGGCTCGTTATAAATTAGATATCAGCAACCCTGATGTGGCCAGAGAGGTAGTCAAAACATGGAAGGAAGCTGGCAAACCTGACTTTTGGAATGTTGCTCCTAATGACGGCCGGGGTTTTTGTACTTGTGATAATTGTCTCGAATTAGACAGAAAATATGGTCTTGTGTTTTCCAAAAAAAATATTTGGAATCTTGATACTCCTGTAGTATTGACTGACCGATATGTATGGTTTTGGAACCATATCGTCCATGAAATGCGTAAGGAGAATCCAAATGTTGAAATTGGAACTTATTTTTATTCTGTTTATCGCAATCCACCCCAAAAATTGAAACTGAAACCCGGTATCATTGGAGGTCTTGTCAGTGGATTCGACTTTTTGCGATGGAAAACATGGGAAGACGCAGGAGCCAGTGGAATTGGATTACGTCCCAATTGGTGGCATATGGGGGGAAATGGCCCATACTTGCCGCTTAGGCTGGCCGGGGGGTATCTGGAAAAGGCAAGAGAACATAAGATGGTTTATATTGACATGGATTCGATGATGGAATATTGGGCAACCCAGGGGCCTTACTATTATTTAATAGCAAGGTTGATTGCCAGGCCAGATTTAGATGTAGAAGATGTTGTTACAGAATATTGTGATGCCTTTGGAGAAGCATCGCCAGAAATACGTCGTTATTTGGATTACTGGGAAGAATACCACAAAAGAGTGGCATACAATATTCCCGCGGGGGGGGGGATTTCACAGGATTCAACAGGTATTTATGAAACCGTTTGCCGGGAACATTTTGGTAAAGTTCAGCTTCCGTTGGATGGGCATTGGAAAACACTCCCTTATATCTATACTCCTGACGTTTTGGATAAAGGCTATCAAATTCTCGATATGGCGACTTCAAAAGCAAACGATAGTGAAGTTATAAAACGTATCGATTTATTACGTGATGGTTTAAAACAGTTAGAAAAAACCCTGAAAGTTATTGCTGTTGATGCAATCAACAGGGTGGAAGCGTTAAAGGATCTGGAAGCTTTCAGCAAGCAAATGAAAGAAAAATATGGATACTGGGGAAGTAATGGTATTTCAGTTATGAAACGCAGAGGGGTAATTGGAGAAATAGAAATTAATTTTGAAGGGATGTAAAAACTGGAGAACATCAAATGAAAATATAATATTTTTCTGGCCAAAAAATCGATTCTATACTTAATCCAATTGAAATTAATTTAATGAAATTATGAAAAATATTAACAAATATATAATTATTAAGAAAAAGACATCTCTTATCATTTTAATGATGTTGGTTGCAGCTTTCATTCAGAATGATTTGTTTGGACAAATTAATAAATCTAAAACATCTGAGGATGGTATCGTTTTTCCGTATAGAGGATGGAGTATCGCAGTGTTGAGCAATGACAAGGAGCTTGAAGAACGGTATGTAGCTGCTGCTACGAGAAATGCAAAAGAGTACAGAATAAATACACTCGAAATTCATGACTATGTCATGCCTGGAGGAATTATTGATGCCTTAATTACATATGATGCCTTTTCAAAGATTAATCATTATGATACATTGACATATGGGAGGGTCAAAGTATCTAAAAGAGAGAAAGATCTAAATCTGGAACGTTTTAAGAGAATGATTGAGCCTTCACACAAGGAAATGAAAATAAATGTTTGGTATCATGTTATGAGGGATTTACCTAAAGAATTAGCTATAGAATATCCGCAGATCCAAGATATAAGAAGTGGATTTCTTTGGACATTTATTGATAGTTCATTAACTGAGTTTTTCAGAAAGGTCCCGGAGGTGGATCGTATCACATTAATTAGCCTTCATGAAACACCCAGTATATTAAATAATCTGGGAGGCTTATCAAGTAACGAGGTACTGCTTAAACTTTATATGACAATTTACAAGGCTTGCCATCGCGCCGGAAAAGAACTCATTATAAGGGATTTTATCGATACTTATAAGGACTATCAAACATTTTGGAATATATTGGATCAATTACCGCAAGATATCTATATAATGACTAAGTGTATCTCAGGCGACTGGTCACATTTGGATATGGCTATCAATCCAATGATGAACCGCTATAAAAATCATAAACTTATTGTAGAATTTGATTTGTATGGTGAATGGTCTGGAAGGGGAGATTTTCCCGTTTGTTACCCTGAATACATCATTCGATTGATTCGTGAGATGAAAGGATTAGATGCTTTGGGTGCAGTAGGACGAATTATCCATGATTCCAGACCTGCCGATAAACTACCATTTAATACAATATTCGACAGCCCACTGGATATAAATTGTTTCACATTTGCCAAATCGCTAAGTGAGCCACTGTCTTGGTTAGGTGAAACAGACCCAAAATGGAACGAGGATATTGAGGCGATTGATAAAAAAGACTGGATGATATGGGCTAAAGATCGTTATGGGGACAAGGCAGCCATGCAGATAGTAAGAGCCTTGGAGCGTACCTCCTCAATCAATAAATTAACCTTTGATCTTGCAGGGATCAGTTTCCGATTATATATTTGGTATCCAACCCTCTTTAGAACTAAACCTGGCGACCAAACTACACTGGGTCATTCATGGGATAATTTCCAAATGCAGGTTCAAAATGTCGGCATAGAGTATCTTCGAGATGAAAAGAATAGAGCTTTAGAATTGGCTTTTCAATCTTTAAATGATATTAAATCCCTTGAAAATAGAATAAGCAAAGTCAAACAACAAGAGTTGGAAAAACTTTTTGATAATATGATCTTAATTATTAAAGCTTACCAGGTGGCTTTAGATGGGTATTATCAGGTTTATGTTGCTAAAAATCAGCCCAATTTACATGGATTGGAAAAAGCATCTAAAGAAATCAATAATCTGGCGGATGAGATAGATGTGAAAAGAGGGAGTGGTTGGTATTTTAATTTGACAAAAGAAATGCGTGTACTGTCAGGTCAAGTATTGGAAGGACTGACACCTGATTAATTTTATTGGTGCTCTGCTCATCATGGATAATAAAACACCCATGATTTGTTTTATAAATTGAGCAATTGCCGTACTTTGTGTACGGCAATTATTAATGTGGTTCAGCACGATTCCCCACATGTAGATCCAATTGTCCACCTTCTACTTCCTTGAAATCAACCAAATCAAAGTATTCAAATATTTCTGGGGCAATAAGTAACGTAGTAAGCTTTCTATTTTCATAGAATAAAAGTAGAATTGTTTTGTTGTCCACCCTAATGTTGAGGTGAGTGCTTTCTTAGACGTTAATCAGTTTGAGAAACCACAAAATATAAAAATCATGTAGTGGTGCGTGAGAATTCAAACGTAATACATTTTAAAAAATCAATTCTATTCCTCCAAAGCTGCATCTACAATTCAAAATAAACACGATAATTTATGAAACGAATAATTTATTTTCTTCCGTATTTTTTTGTTTTAAATGTATATGCTCAAACTGTCAATAATTCATTTGAACTTAGACATTTTAGCAATGATCCCAAGGCAAATGGAGAAACTGATTTTAAGGGTGAAAATGAGTTTATGAATACAGAACAACGTATCCATTTTCTAAATGATTATGCCGAGTATGCCTTTGGTTTTTTCAACGCACAAAATTTTGATCAGGAGATTGTTTCTGAGAAAGAAATAGATGACCTCCTGTCGAAGTTAAAGCCTCAGCCATTAACAAATATACGTCACACTATTCCTTTAAATGAGTGGAAAGCTTATGGCTTCAAAAAAGGGCAGGATAAAGTAAAACAAAAAGTATTGGAAAAATGGCAATCATATAAAGGTGCTAGTATTGTGGAAGGTGACTTATTGCTTAATAACGGATTTATTTATAAAGATCTTGATTCTTTATCCTGGAGATTTAAATTTGAAATAAAAGTTTATTTAGAAGAGAAGAGCTCATGTTCTATTTCTCTCGGAAATGATAGTAAAGAGGCTATCAGCCTAAATCTGAAAGATGGAACAGTGACTGTATCCTCTGACAATACTGCTATCCCTATTAAAATCAATAATAAAAATTGGATTGATTTGGAAGTTGAAGGAGATTTTACACAAAAGCGATTCAATCTGATTGTTGACGGGGAGCAAGTTCTGTATTACATTCCGATGGCAGACACAACTATTGCTACTATTACTCAGTTATCACTTATGTCAAAAGGTAAAGTTCTGATAGATGATCTGTTCATTTTCAATCATATTCCAAGTGATAATGTAAAAGTTCCATATTCCTCAACCGTAATTATAAACGAAGATTTCGAAGAGAAACCAACAATTGAGGGATGGCAAAATGCCAGTTTTAATGATAATTTTTGGGAAAAGGTCGATTTGCCTTCTGCTCATGGTGGAATAATAGAGGCAGGGGAAGATTATTATTTGAGGAAGGAGATTAGCCTTGGTGATTTTGATAGGGCAACACTTGATATAGAAACTGTAGATCCTGGAGGTGAGATATGGGTCAACAACCAGATCGTTGCGGTGGTCAGTAATCGCCATCCTGTAGGATTAGATATTACACGTTATCTTAAGCCAAACAGCAATAACCTGATTGCTATAAGGGTCAAATCTTATAAGTTAACGTACCCAATGCCTCATACACCTTCTGATGATTATATCGGATGGTTTCTAGGCAGAACAAATCTGTTACTTACTAACAAATGTATGATAAAAGATGTCTTGGCTAATACGGTTAGTGTTGAAGATTCTGCAATCCAGTCGCATAAAGTACACATTCAATATAATGGACGTTTTTATTTTCATGGTAGCATCGAGATAAATTATTATCCTTGGTTCCCTGAAGAAAAAGCTAAAGTGGCATCTTTCAATAAAAGTATTGAAGTGCGCCCTAATGTTGAAAATGAATATCTCTTTGAAGTTCCTATTGATTCACCCAATTTTTGGAGTTGTGATTCACCAAAACTTTACAAAGTTGAAGTGATACTTAAAGACCAAAATGGCCTACCTGTAGATGATTATGTAATGACCACAGGGGTTCGTACGTTAGAGCAAAAGAATGGTGATTTCTATGTTAACGGGATACCTGAGATGCTGAATGGAGCTCAAATCTTAGGATTTCGTACCCCAATTGAAACGATTTCAAAAAACAATCGTTGCGCACCAATAAAGACTGTTGCTGAAGAGTTGATCATGATCAAAAAAATGGGTGCGAACCTGCTTCGAATGCACGTTCACTCGCAAAGGGATACCACTGATGGGATAAACGACCCACGTTATGCTGAATTGGCCGATCAACTTGGAGTTTATCTAATTTGGTCTACAGCTGCCTGGACTCGCACTGGTGAGGCATGGAATATAGATTTCAAGGGATATCCTGAATATATGAAGCAAGTTTATAATCATCCCAGTATTGTTATTTGGGAAGCAGCCAATCATCCGAATAATTTTAAAAGACATGATCTTTCTGATACAAACGACTATGTTAAAAAAATTGTTTCAACTATTACTTCGATTGACCAAAGTCGCCTGATTTCGCCTACTACATTTTGGGCTCATACACACTATGGAAATTATTATGGGACATTGGACTATCAGGGGAATCCAATACAAGCAGTTCCTGAATACATGAATAAATTAGTAACGCGAGGAGGACAGGATGCCTATTCTGGATATGGGAATGAATGGTCTGAAATTCGGAATGCCCCTAATGAATGGGCTGCTTCATGTCTAACAGTAAAGGACAAGGCTTATTTCAACTTTGAGCATGAAGAATCTGCCGGACAGCCCAATTGGGATTTATGCAAAGGAAAACCCTGGTATTTGCTGCAATCGTATGAGTGGGATTACGATGAAGGAAGCATTGGTAGAAAACTTTCCACCAATGAGTGGAAAGCCAGTCAGGCCTGGCAGGCTTTTTCAGCCTGGGAATCGATGAAAAAGCAAATATTGCTCGGCTACGATGGTTTTTCATGGTGTTGTTTACATGGCGGCCCCAACATGGGAACGTATCAAAAACCATTGATAGACAATCTCGGATATCCTAAACTTGCATATTATGTCAATAAAATGGTTTTCCAAAGAACTTGGGCTGGGAGTAATAACGTAGATGTGGTTTATGGCTCAGATGATATGATAGTACCTGTCATCAATCATATGGGAAGTTCTGAAAAAGTTGATCTTGTTGTTAAGTTGGAATCAATGAAGGGGGAAATTATTGAGCAAAAAAGATGGAATCAGATTGAACTGAATGAAGGCCACTCTATAACCGAACTAAATGGGTTCAGGTTTAAGAATGTTCATGAAGGTACCTATGCTATTATTTATGAGGTTATAAGAAAATAATGATAAAAAAGCTTAATCTGCGATGGTGGTGTTCAGAGGATCAAACGTAGTACTCTTTGAATCATGTTTGAAAAACGGATGAAAAGACTTCAATTTTTAACACAAGATTTAATTGTATGATGTTACATACTTCAATAAATTATCTTGATTTAAATTAATTGTAAGATTAGAATTCAATATCAATTTAAATATATATTATAACGTTTCTGGGGAAGTATAGATGTTAAGAAGATTTTTTTTAAATGTACCACTATTAATTATTGTTCTATTGCAATTCGCATGGTGCAATATTGCAATTGCTCAACCAACTTACAATGGAGGAAATTTCAAAAATGTTGAAAGAAGCGATGTCGATACAACATCGGATTACCAAACCTACGGTGTCAAAGACAATCTACCTGTTTATTATCATAACCTAGCAGAACGATTGACTTTCCCTCTTTCTTGGACATCTCATAATCATTCTAATTTTTGGGAATGGAAAAAACTGGCACGTAAAAAAGTTATGGAATGCCTGCTATACTCACCGCCTTCAGTACCTTATTCCTCCGTTATTATAAGCGAAAAAGATCGAGGAAGTTACATTGCCCAACGGGTTGTTTTGAATATCAGTGCTGATAGTAGGGTTTTAGGATATATGCTTATTCCTAAAGGGCAAGGGCCTTTCCCTGCCGTGTTGCTTTTACATGATCATGGTGGATATTTTAGCATTGGTAAGGAAAAAATGGTTTGTCCCTTTGACGAATCCCCTGAGCGTATGAATTCTTCTAAGAAATGGGTGGACGACAACTACGGAGGACGATATATTGGCGATGAATTAGCAAAGCGTGGATATGTTTGTTTTACTACAGATGCCATTAACTGGTCAGACAGAGGTGGTGCCGGATATGAAGGACAACAGGCACTTGCCGGAACTATGATCCATTTGGGGGCGTCATTTGCGGGAACAATTGCATACGAAGATATGAGGGCTGCTGAATTTCTGGCTGTCCAACCCAACGTTGATTCTGCGAGGGTTGCTGCAATAGGACTATCTATGGGGGCTTTTCGTACTTGGCAGGTTGCGGCATTGTCACCTTACGTGAAAGCAGGCATCGCTATTTGCTGGATGTCAACTGTGAAGGGGATTATGGTTCCCGGGAATAATGCAACACAAAGCCAATCTGCATGGAGCATGACCCACCCTGGCCTTTTTAACTTCCTCGATTACCCCGATGTGGCAAGCATCGCCTGTCCAAAACCTATGCTGTTTTTCAATGGATTAAGGGATGGTCTTTTCCCCACCCCCGCTGTGAAAGCGGCATACAAGAAAATGCACCAGGTATGGTCTTCACAAGATGCTGATTCCAACCTTGTCACAAAACTGTGGGACGAAAGACATCTATTTAATAAAAAAATGCAGGATGAAGCTTTTACATGGTTGGATCAACTACTCAAATAGCTTGATTATAAAATAGCAACAAAGTATTAAAAAACCCAAAAGAGAGTTTAATAACTAAATCAAACTAAAATGGAATCAAACAGAATAAAATTCTCGGTGAACTCAATGAACGGATTCAGCTTATTGTCCTATGGATTTTCTACACTATTTTCAGCCAAAAAAGACAAATGTAAAAATTACAAGCAAAATTATGCTCAACTATTTAATATGAAAACATATGTGCCATTATATATGGTTACTATATTCATTTTATTTGCATCCAATTCTCCATGTTTTTCTAATCCAACAGTTAAAAATAAAAATGGTATAGAAATGGCCGTTTGGATGGCCACTTCTGAATTACAACATTCAAGGAGGATATGGCAAGCTGATCATGATTTAAAAGGCAGGCCTACTTGGGACTACACCAATGGTTTGGTCGCCTTTTCCTTTATTGATTTATGGAAAAGAACTGGACAGGATAAATATTTTAATTATGCCAAAAATTATGCAGATAGGAACATTGATGAAGAAGGAAAAATTGATGGATATAAAAAGGAAACATTTAATTTGGATAATGTGAACTCGGGGAAGATTCTTTTTGATTTATACAAGAAAACCGACGATGAGCAATACAAGAAAGCTATTTTCAATTTGATGGAGCAGTTGAAAGAACAACCTCGCACTTCAGAAGGAGGTTTCTGGCATAAAAAAGTTTATCCCGAACAAATGTGGTTGGATGGTATATACATGGCAGCTCCTTTCTATGCTCAATTTGCAAAGGAGTTCAGTCATCCTGAATTGTTTGACGATGTTATAGATCAGTTTCTACTTATAAACAAACACACTTTTGATCCTAAAACAGGTTTGAATTATCATGGTTGGGATGAAAGTAAACGACAAATATGGGCTGACCCTCTAACTGGTCACTCACCAAATTTTTGGGGAAGGTCAATGGGATGGTATGCAATGGCACTTGTAGATGTGCTCGATTTTATTCCTGAAAGCCACCCAGGATACCCCAAAATCCTTAGGATATTGGAACAGGTTGCTGTCAGTATCAAAAAGTATCAGGATCAGGAAAGCGACCTTTGGTACCAAGTGTTAGATCAGAGCCATAGAGAGGGAAATTATTTGGAGGCTTCTGTCTCATCTATGTTTGTTTACACGCTTCTCAAAGCTGTAAGATTGAAATACATTGGTAAGGAGTATATAGATGTTGCCGAGAAAGGCTACCAAGCTATAAAAAACCACTTCGTCAGGGAGAATGAAGATGGTACTATAAGCCTGACTTCCATATGCAAAGTTGCCGGTTTAAGTAGCACACGGGATGGATCCTTTGAATATTATATCAGTGAACCAGTGGTAGATGACGATCCAAAAGGAACGGGCCCCTTCATCCTGGCAAGTATCGAAATGTCTTTAACGGATCAGATAGCTCTAAAAACCGTTGGGTTAGACAACTGGTATAATTATGAGCTCAACAGGGAAACAGGTGAAGTTTATCATTACATCTGGGAAGATGAGACATGGAGTGGTTTTTCACAATTAGGAGATGAGTTTGTAAAAAATGGGGCCCGGCTTAAAACAATTTCTTCAAAACCTGATAATGAAAATCTGAAGAAATTGAATGTTTATATTATAGTTGACCCTGATACTACCTCTGAAAATCCCAATCCCAATTATATATTGGCTGATGAGGTTAAGTTGATTTCAAGATGGGTAAAAAAAGGAGGTGCCCTGGTGTTGATGGCAAATAATGGTTCCAATTGTGAATTTACGCATTTTAACAGGTTGGCAGAAACGTTTGGTTTTCATTTTAATCCAGTAACATTAAATCCAGTGGATAATAATAATTGGAATATGGGTGCTGAAACTAATTTGGCTGATCATCCTATTTTCAAGGAGGTTGACAAAGTATTTATTAAGGAGGCTGCTTCTATTACATTAAGTAATAGGGATGTAAAAGAGGTCCTGATGGATACAAACAACGTTATGATTGCGGAAACCAGATTTGGAAAAGGTTATGTGTTGGCAGTGGGTGACCCCTGGCTTTATAATGAGTATTTCGATCATAATCGATTACCATGTGAATTTGAGAATTCAAAAGCCGCAAAGAACCTCTGCGAGTATTTACTTAAACAAGTGAAAAATAATAATTGAGCAAGCCAAATATCAGATTACTGAGATCAACAATTATGATAGTATGATTTATAGCTAAATCCAATCACAATGAACAAATTTTTAAAAATTCAGATAGGGAGCCTTCTTGCAGTTCTAATGATTACCATGGCAAACATATCATTTGGACAGACCAAAATCGAAGGATTATATTACATCGACAAAAAACCAGTTTCGATAGAAATTAAAGATGGTAAAATTGTGCGGGTAGAACCTTTGGACAAGCTGACCGATGAAAGCCGGACATTCTATGTTGCCCCCGGGCTGATCGACAATCAGGTCAATGGGTATGGCGGAGTTTCGTTTACCTTCGGCGGAGCGGAGCTGACCGTGGATGGTGTAAAAAAAGCAACCAAGGGGTTGTGGGCAAAAGGAGTGACTACTTATTTTCCGACTTTGACCTCCAATAGCCGGGAAACCTTACTTAAGAACTTTATTATCCTGGCCAGGTCCAAGAACGACCCGGAACTGCTTGGTTCTATCCCTGGGTTCCACCTGGAAGGGCCATATATTTCACCTGTCAATGGGTTTCGGGGGGCACACCCCCTTAAGTATGTGCGTAATCCGGACTGGGAAGAATTCATGGCTTTTTATGAAGCTTCGGGAAATAACATCCTGACAGTGACTGTGGCTCCGGATCTGAAAGGGGCCATTGAATTTATCCGCAAGTGCACTGCCCTGGGGATCATTGTAGCCCTGGGTCATCACAATGCCTCAAAAGAAATTATTGACCAGGCAGTGCTGAACGGAGCTAGAATATCTACTCACCTTGGCAATGGCTGCGCCAATATGATCAACCGGCATGCCAACCCTTTGTGGCCACAACTGGCTAACGACGGACTAAACATCAGTATTATTTGTGATGGGTTCCACCTTCGTGATGAAGAGATTAAGACATTTTACGATGTAAAAGGTACAAGCCGCACCATCATTACCTCAGATGTAACCAGCTTTACAGGGCTGGAACCCGGCAAGTACACCAACGAAGACGGCGACACCATCGAACTGACGAAGGAAGGTATGCTCCGCTATCCAGCACAAGGCGTATTGTATGGATCCGCAAGTCCGATCAACAGTGGGGTGAGCCACATCATGGAGGTAACCGGATGTTCTTTGGGACAGGCTATCCGAATGGCCAGTACCAACCCAGCTACATTATATGGTCTGGAAGACCGTGGTGCAATTGCCCCTGGCAAACGTGCCGATCTGATCCTTTTCACTATCGGAAAGCGTGAACTTGAAATTCAAAAAACCTACGTTGACGGAAAACTTGTTTACCAGGCAAAACACTAGAAACCAACCCTCTCAGGCAATGATCAAAAATAAAATTGGAAAAAAGATTTTAATTGCGTTTAGCGCAGTAGGTCCTGGATTATTCCTTATCGGATATAACATTGGGACAGGAAGCGTGATTACCATGGCAAAGACTGGCGCTGAATATGGCATGGGACTGTTCTGGGCGCTTGTCTTGTCGTGTATATTCACCTTTGTTTTAATGGTTGCTTATGGAAAAGTAACCCTGGTGACCGGGAAAACAGCACTTTACAACATAAAAACTGAATTCAAATACGGATGGGTACTTGCGCTTTATATTCTGGTTGCACTGATTGTCGGCGAGCTACTTGCCTTAATGGGGATCATGGGAATTGTTGCCGATTTGGTGCAGGAGGGGATCCGAATGGGATCCAATGGATTTAGGATCAATACGTTTTGGTTAATTCTGTTTTTTACGGTCAGCCTGTTCGTTTTACTTTGGTTCGGACGTTACCAATCATTTGAGAAAATACTCACCATTTTTGTCATCCTGATGGGCCTGTCGTTCCTTGTTGTTTTTATTATGGTCAAGCCCAGCTTTTCCTCCGTGACAAAAGGTTTAGTTCCTGGTATACCTGACACACCAGGTGCTTTTGGCCTGGTGGCCGCTATTGCCGGGACAACTAGCTCAGCTGCTGTTTTTATTATGCGCAGTACGGTGGTCGCTGAAAAAGGCTGGACTATAAAGCACCTGAAGGATGAGAAGAAAGATGCTTTTGTATCAGCGAGCATGATGCTCTTCCTGAGTGGGATTATTATGGCTGTGGCCGCAGGAACGCTCCATGTTATGGGATTGAAACTGGACAATACCATTGAAATGATTGGCCTTTTTGAACCGATTGGAGGAAAACTGTCGGCCTATATTTTGATCCTTGGGATTGTGGGAGCCGGGCTGTCAACAGTCTTCCCGATCGTTTTGATTGCCCCTTGGCTTGTATCCGATTTTACCGGCAGGCCGCGGGACATTCATTCGCCGCTGTCAAGGGCTCTTATTGTTTTTGCCATGCTTTTTGCATTCGGCTCCGTGTTTTTGGAGCAACGCCCCCCCGCATTGATGATCTTTTCACAGGCCTTTCAGGCATGCATCCTTCCCGCAGTTGCTATCCCCATATTTGTCCTGATAAACCGAGAAAAAGTAATGGATAATTACAAAGCCACACTGAAGGACAATGTGGGAATAACTGCTGTGGTGCTATTTTCACTGTTGACCACTTATTTCGCTATTGTTGAACTATTATAAATAATAAAAATATCAAATTATGAAAGAACTAAAACGAAACCTCCAGAAAGACCTTCTGAAGGTAAAGATCTACGAAGATAAAAAACAAATGGGAGAAGCAGCGGCAGATTTTGTGGCTGGGAAACTAAAGGAAGCCATTCAGGAGAAAGGAACAGCAAATTTAATCCTGGCTACAGGTGCATCACAGTTTTCTTTCCTTGATGCCCTGAAAATAAAGGATATTGATTGGAAGAAAATTACTGTATTTCATCTGGACGAGTACAAGGGAATTTCAGATCAGCATCCGGCAAGTTTCCGTAAATACCTGAAAGATCGCATCCTCGATATTGTAAAACCGGTCAAGGTTCACCTGATCAATGGAGATGCCGAAAACTTGGCAAAGGAAATTGCTGAATACGAAGACCTTTTAATAGCACACCCGATAGACGTGGCTTGTATTGGTATTGGAGAGAACGGGCACATAGCCTTTAATGACCCCGCAGTTGCTGACTTCAAAGACCCACGTTGGGTGAAAGTGGTCGAACTGGATCATGATTGCCGTATGCAGCAGTTGGGCGAAGGCTGGTTCCCAACACTTGCGGATGTCCCAAAAGAGGCGGTTTCGCTTACCATCACGGCCATCATAAACTGCAAAACTATTAGTTGTGTTGTTCCTGACGAACGAAAAGCATCGGCTATTTACAAGACCCTGTTTAATGAAATTTCGACTGAATGTCCTGCAACAATCCTCAGGGAACACCCGGATACTATATTGTTTCTGGATGTACCTGCAGCTTCAAAAATTCAAAATAAAATTTAAAAAAACACTTTTTGGGATAGGATGCTGGACATACGAAGTCGGAGGATGTGATAGATATTTGATTACAGAATGAAAAAGGATAGGGTAGCTATTTACAAACGAAGATTCCCATAGTACTTCCAATAGCTGGAGGTGCTATGAGAATCTTTAAGTCTTATGTCTTCTCTGAGAAATAGAAAAGTGTCATTGTAAGTCATAGGGAAATTATAATTGAAATTATCAGGTCAAAATATTTGAAGGGTTGTCCTGTCCAGGCAAGTCTTTACTCTTCGATTCAGTGTAGCAATTAAGAATGATATTTTTGAAAAACACGGACAAAAAAAGTAGCTTATATTAAAATAGCCAGGTTCAACGATGTTACCGAATCCGGGTGTAGAATACCTTGCGCCAAGAGCGCTGGGCTTTATCAGTTGAAGTATCGAACAACTTAAGTTGTTTGATATGCTCTTCTCTTCCTTGATTTTTGATATAGTTCTCTATTATTTTTCTATCTCCTCTCCCACTTACTGTACCAATGTAATAACCGTCTGACCAAAATTCACCTCCCCATAATTGTCGCTTTATTTCTGGAAATCTCCGAAATAGAAGTCGAGAGGTTATACCCTTTATTAATCTTACCACCTGACCTCCTGAATATTTTGGCAAAAACCGACATAACATATGAACGTGGTTTTCATCATATCCTACTGTATGGACATCAATATAGTATCGTTCTTTGAATCCCTTCAAGATTGACAGCATCTCGGTTTCCATTTCTTCTTGAAATACACTTCTCCTATATTTTACTGTCAGTTGAATATGATAATAGCATTCCGATACATTATGATGCCACTACCAAATGTCTTCTGTTATTTTCACCATAGGATAAATAATAATATTTATCCTGATCCACAGGATGACAATTCAGGCCTGCGCCAAGAACGCAGGGATTTAATGCCGTTCTTTAACTCTTTCAATACCATATCTGCTACATTCTATGCGCATTATCCTGAAATATTAAACTTCTTTGACAACCGAAGCACAAATGCTTCTGCTGAATCCTTCAATGCCAAACTTAAAGCTTTCCGTGCAACTCAAAGAGGAGTTGTCAATATTGAATTTTTCCTTTTCAGGGTTGCTAAGATTTATGCATAATTTAAAATCTGCCCCAATTATTAATTGATCCTAAGAAAGATTATTTAACAAAGGGCAAGAGGATTCAGTAAGGAAAAGCATTCACCCTTTTTTGTCCAGTAAGTGTGTGATTGCATCTCTCAGAAGAAAAACTACCTTGCGAAGAACTTTTAGTTAAAACACGAGAATAGGTACTATTCAGTTAAGGAAAAGACAGATAAATAATAGGTTGATCAGCAAAGTATTGTCGAGATTTTGACGTAGGTACTTTAAAGCTTTCACCATGTGGTTTTCAACCGTATTCTTTGATATCCCCAATTTGTCAGCTATTTCAGAATAAGTCAATCCACTTTCACGGTGTAAACGATAAACTTGTTTTTGCCTGTCTGGTAAGTTCTCTATCAATTTATCTACCTGATTACTTAAATCATTAAATTCAAATTCGCTAACACTAGAAGGAGAAGTACTTATCACTGAAGAATATTTTAAATGCTCCAAGTATTTCTTGTCGTTGATCCTTTTTCTGATTAAGCTTATAGAATGGTTATAGGCTATTGTAAAAATGTAGGAATTAAGCAATTTAAAATCGCCAAGTTTTTCTCTCGACTCCCATATTTTCACAAACACTTCCTGAACAATCTCTTCGGCTTCCGCTTCATTTTTTAATATCTTGGACACAAAAGAAAACAACTTGTGACTGTACTGTTCATAAATGATATCAAAGGCAATCATATCCCCATTCTTCAACCGGGTTATCAGTTCTTGATTTATTTTGATTGCTGTTTTCAAATCGTAAAATTGATAGAATTGACGAAAGTACGAAAAATAAATTCTTTGATCCAACAAACAACACTTTTTACTCTATCGCTTGCATAAATTGTGTTATTTAATCTTTTGTCTTAAAACTTCCATATCTTCACTAATTTTCTTTTCCAAAACTTTTGCATAGATCTGAGTAGTTGAAATACTCTTATGTCCCAACACCTGACTAACTGTTTCAATTGGGACACCATTGCTCAAGGTAACTGTGGTCGCAAAAGTGTGGCGGGCCAAATGAAAAGTCAGGTTCTTCTTAATCCCGCACAAATCGGCAATTTCTTTTAAATAGCTATTCAACTTTTGATTTGATATTAATGGGAACACCTTGTCCCTGCTGACTGACTTGGGATGTTTTCGATACGTCTTATAAATCTCCAAAGCTTTGGGAAGCAGCGGGATTCTCAGCTTTGTATCTGTTTTATGCCTTTTTGAAAAGATCCAATATTGGCCATCTATTCCCAAATTGATTTCATCCGGGTTCAGGTTAATGGCGTCAATATAAGACAAGCCGGTGTAGCAACTGAAAACAAAAACATCCCTCACAATTTGTAAGCGTTCGACTTTGAGCTTTTTGTTTTCAATGGCATGTAGTTCTTTTTCCGTTAGAAACCCACGATCAACCTTACGAAAGCTCAATTTATAGGAATCAAATGGATTCTGGGTTATCCATCCCAGGCGAAACCCGAGATTAATCATTTTGCGAAATCGTTCCTGGTGTTTCATAACACCGTTGTTCCCAATAGGCTTCTGGTGATCCAATGGCTGGTAATTTCGCAGGAAATATTCAAAATCAGTGATAAACTTGTAGTTGACCTGTACCAGGTAGATATCCGAAGACTTGAATTTACTTTTCAGGAACCGTTCCAGGTACTTTTTTGTGGTTCGGTAATTTTTCATCGTCCCAGGGGAAAGGACACTGGCTTGCGTGGTATTGTGATAATCCACCAGTTCGATCAGTGTATGTTCGTCAGAATCACCCAGAAAAAGCGCTTTAATATTTTCCGGGGTAATCTTCAATTTGTTGATCTGCAACTCCCGGTAAGCATCTGTTAGTTGCGAACGGACATGCTCCAGATAACTGTTAAATTTTTTGGCTTCCGGACTAAAGCCCTTGGCCATTCCACGAGCTTTATTCCATTCTTCAACTGCAATAGTCTTTTTCAGGGAAATCTCGATCCGACGCGTCTCTACCGTAATTCGGGCATAGACCAGTCCCTTGTCTTTGTCCTTTTTACCGGTCCGGATAATAAACTGGATACCAAAGGTGTGGGTTGTTTTCATATCATTAAATTTTTATCGATTTAATCTGTTTTAGTTGCTCCAGTTGAAAAACAAGGTCAAAAGACTCACCGGAATTCACCAAAACCGGTCAAAAATCATGGTCTATAATTACAAAATCGACCTTTATTAACAACTGAAATACAGACGATTAAGCCCTCCTGGCGAGTTCAAAGGTAAAATAAAAAAAGACTCACCGTTTAACTCACCTGAATTGTGATATTTTCTGATATGAATTGATATGGCTAAAATCAAAAAAGCCTGTAAATCATACAATTTACAGGCTTTTGACTTCTTTTGATTTCCCAATCTGTCGGGATACCAGGATTCGAACCTGGGACCCCCTGCTCCCAAAGCAGACAAAGTAAATATTCATTACGTTTCATTTGTTTTCATATACCTGTATATCACTATTTTAATAAATTTATTCTCATCAACTATTGGCATATATTTGTCTTTATTCGTACATTTGTTGTACCTATGTTGTACCCAAAATTCATCCCAAATGATTAGTTTTAAGACAGTTTTAAAGAAGAAAAAGTTATCCTCCGGTAAATATCCGGTTTATCTAAGAATTACCAAAGACAGAAAGTCAATATTTTTCCGCACTCCCTATACGTCATTGGAAAAAGAATGGGATGGAAAACAAGGTAAGTTTAATAAGCATTCTCCGGATTATTTAAAGAAGAACAGGCTTCTCCTGAAATTTGTAGACCGGGCTATAGAAATTGTAACGGAACTGGAGCAGCAAAAAGGATATTACAGTCTTTTCGACATCGAAAATGCTATGCGGGTCAATTCAAATCCAACCTACAAAAATATTTTCATTTTTTGGGAAGAAGTGATCGGCGATATGATTAAATCCGGAAATACCGGAAACGCAAGGGTGAACCGGGATACTTCAACATCCCTTAAAAAGTTCAACAAAAACAGGCCTTTGTATTTTGAAGAAATCACCCCCGCCTTCCTGGAAAAGTATGAAATCCATCTCCGATCAAATAATGGGACCGATGGAGGAATCAGCGTTCGCATGCGGACTTTGAGGGCTCTTTTCAATAATGCCATCAAAAAAGGACTAATAAAAAAGGAAACATACCCGTTCATGGTTTACAGAATTTCGAAATTGAAAGGCAAAGGCATCAAAAGAGCGCTAACCTTTGAAGATGTTCAAAAAATATTTAGCCAGGACCTGAGTGAGCATCCACACCTGATAAACACCCGGAATTATTTCGTTTTTAGTTTTTTTACCAGGGGAATGAATTTCGCCGATATGATGAAATTGACCTGGGATGGCATTTCGGACGATAAAATCTATTACATACGCTCTAAAACAAAAACGAACTTCCATATCAAGATTCTTCCGCCGGTCCAGGAAATACTAAACTACTACAAGAACAGGCCTCGCGATACAAAATACGTATTTCCTATTTTACTTAAGGATAATTTGACGCCAACTCAATTGGAAAACCGAAAGAAAAAAATACTGAGACTGTACAACAAGGAACTAAAAGAGATCGCCGGCGTTTGCGGAATTAATAAACCGATATCCAGCTATGTCGCGCGTCACAGCTACGCCAATTGTCTGAAACAAAAGGGAATTTCGACAGATATCATCAGCGAATCCATGGGTCATCAAAACATTGCAGTAACACAAGCTTATCTAAAAGAGCTGGATAATTCCCTGATAGATGAAGCGATGGAGGTATTACTGTAAGCCATTTTTGCTGTTTTCCCGGAATATGACACTCTCATGAAATCTCCAACCTGTAAACACCGCTCCTTTTTATTTTCGGAAGATTTTCAAAAGGAAAAGGAATAAAGAATGAATGG
>TARA_R110002050_G_scaffold114468_5_pt1 | contig 46785 bp, 40 predicted proteins | sample TARA_R110002050 | Tara Oceans TARA_R110002050 (sample SAMEA4396988) | marine metagenome | biome: Polar Biome; feature: [DCM] deep chlorophyll maximum layer (ENVO:01000326); material: water (ENVO:00002006), including particulate matter (ENVO:01000060) such as... | depth 25 m
TGTCAGGAGGGTTGAAGTTCATTTTCGATGTGTGCTAAAGTTTATTTTTTAAACCGTCCCATATATTCGGCCTTCCCAAGTATTAATCCATTTACAGCATTGTAAAAATCCTCACTTCGGTTAGCCGATTCCGGGGATAGCTTTTTCTTCAACGCAAAAAGCCGAAAAAAATACCGGTGTTCTTCACCCTGGGGCGGGCAAGGTCCTCCGTACCCAATTTTCCCAAAATCGTTTTGTCCCTGCATGGCGCCGTTGTCCAGCTTTTTTTGAATTGGAATAACGGCTTCCAGTTCACGGCAGTCCTCCGGAAGGTTATAGACAATCCAATGACAGAACGTGCCATTTGGGGCATCCGGATCTTCCAGTATTAACGCAAAGGAAGCGGTTCCGCCAGGAACTTCATCCCATCGTAATGGTGGTGAAGTATCGTCGCCTTTACAACTATGTTTTGTTGGTATGTTTGCATCCTCTTCAAATGCGGTACTTGTTAAATTAAATCCCATAACATCTGTTTTTTTGGTTATTCACTTCATCGTTTGTATCGTTATGACTCATTTTATTCAGATAAATGTTGCAGAGCCTGCTGCAAGTTGCTAAAGTCTAAAGTGGTCATTGACCGAGGTGATAATTCTGTGCCAAGATTCGCAAACAGGAAAAAGTGGCGGTTTCCGAATTGATCGTTCTTAGGCTGTGGAGAAATTACACGGTAGAACTGTGGATGAATTTCACGGAAGTGAAAGAAGATCAGCGGTTTTTGTAGGTGATATTAGTTTCATATTGAACCTAAAGAAGCAGGATAGGGCATTGCTCTAAGGGCAACAAAAGCTTGTTGCGCCGGTTTTGCAGAAGAAGTTTACGTCCGCACATTCGCTTTGGCTGCGGCCTTTCAATACAGATTTTTAGGGAAACTGGCATGCGTGTTGATTTAATTAATCCCAGATCGTATTGATGGTGATTTTCTTCAATGCGAACTGAATTACGTTGGATCGCCTGGAAGTTGTTGTGTACAAGCAAAATGGATAAAATGAACAAAAAAGAGAAGATTATGAAAACACTTACTTACATCATTATTTTAGCCCTGAATTTATTTGCGACTCATGTAGTTGCGCAGGGCACCGTATGGGTAGAAGACGAAGCCCACTCATCGATCAAATTTTCAGCCATCCATATGGGGATCTCAGAAGTTGAGGGCAATTTTAAAGACTTTGACATCAAGGTTGTATCTAATGAAGCTGATTTCACGGATGCTAAAATCGAGGTGACTATTCAGGCAAACAGCTTGGACACAGACAATACGAAAAGAGATGACCACTTAAAATCAGATGATTTTTTGGGTGTTGAAAAATATCCTGTTATTAAATTTACAAGTGAGTCGTTAACAAAGATTAGTGATGGCAAATACCAGCTGACCGGAACACTCACAATCAGAGATGTAACCAAAACAGAAACTTTTGATGTGAGCCATATGGGGACCGTTGAGGCCATGGGTGAAACAAGAGCTGGGTTCAAACTGACCGGATCTATTCAGAGGTTTGATTACAATGTTGATTGGAACAAAACATTTACGAAAGGGATGGTCGTGAGCAAGGAGATTGATATCGTCTGCAACTTTGAACTAAACAAGAAATAAGCATTCCTTGGGGTGACGCAATACTGAATGAGCGTCCGGTTACTTCAAAAGCACGATAACCTACCGCGCAGGGTGTCCGTTTATCTGCGTTTTAGCTTTGTGTATCCGCGTGTGCCAGATTTGTAATGTTAATTTTTGCTAAGGAGTTCTAAAGAACCTTTGGTGGATTGAATGTGGAATAGATCTTGTTTTCGCAGTCCACGAACAAAAGAATGGAGTTAACAATGAAAAAAATAGCCGTAATCTTATTATTTGCCATTGCGTCAAATGGCCTATTTGCACAGGTGCTAGAAGAGACCCAACAAGCTCCTCTGACAAAAAGGGAAAAACGTGAAGCCGAAAGAGAGCTTCAGTATGAGTTGACGGAATACATGCTGGAGAATAGAAGTTTTGTGCTCGAAGCCGACTTTTTACAGGGGCGTTTTGGAAGTCGTGTATATGTAAATTCTACCATTAATTTTATCGCGGTCGACTCAACCGAAGCAACCATTCAAATTGGATCGAATTGGAGAGTTGGGCCCAACGGAGTAGGAGGAGTAACCGCAAAAGGAAGAATTACGAAATGGGAGTTAACGGAGAATGAGAAGAGAAATACTTTTCACCTTGCCATGAATGTCATGACAAGTATTGGCATTTATGATGTGCGGTTTTCAATCGGACCGGATGGGAGGACTTCCGCCAGACTAACTGGTTTACGACCGGGACAGTTAACCTTTGACGGAGATTTGGTACCCTTGGAAGAATCATCTGTTTTTGAAGGGCAGTCAATTTGATAACAGATTTGTAAGCATGGTGGATTGAACTCAATCTTACTATGGAGGTCTGATTGCGTTTGGATTCAAAATTTTTATCGCTATTCTGCTACTTAAGAAGGTTTTTTTGTTTGGCGGAACAGATCTGCCATCAGAATTTGAACAAAATCGGGAAGAAAGGACTTGAAATAAGGGAAATCAAGTTGAAATAAAAAAAAATGAGAACGATGCAAGCAATTGTTTTAAGTGATTTTGGAAGTACCGAGAATTTGCTGCTCACCGAAATTCCGCAACCTTCTATTGCCGATGATGAGGTCTTGGTTCGGGTGAAAGCCATGAGTCTGAACCCGGTGGATATCAAAACAAGAAAGGGAAAAGCGCTGGCCGAAAAGTTAGAAAAAGAAAATCCGCTGATTTTAGGCTGGGATATCGCCGGGGTGGTTGAAGAAACAGGGAGTAAAGTTGAAACTTTCAAGTCGGGAGATGAGGTTTTTGGAATGGTGAATTTTCCAGGGCATGGAAAGGCCTATGCCGAATATGTTGCGGCTCCTGCCAGCCATTTGGCACTAAAGCCGGCGAACATCAGTTTTGCCGAAGCTGCCGCCGGAAGCTTGGCTGCGTTGACTGCCTGGCAAGCGATGGTAAGGCATGCCAAAGTAAATGCCGGTGACCGGGTACTCGTTCATGCCGCGTCGGGTGGAGTGGGGCATTTTTCGGTGCAAATTGCGAAGCAACTCGGAGCTTATGTTATTGGAACTTCCTCCGCTAAGAATAGAGACTTTGTGGTATCGCTTGGCGCCGACGAGCATATTGATTACCAGTCCCAGCAGTTTGAATCGGTCATTAATCCAGTCGATTTTGTGCTGGATACGATTGGAGGAGATTACATTGATCGCTCGTTGGATACGCTGAAGACTGACGGAACAATTGTTAGCATTGTATCAGGAATGAATGAAAAAGTGAGTGACAAAGCTAGCGCAAAAGGAGTCAAGGGCGTGACTATGTTGGTTCAATCCAATGGCGATGATATGAAATGGCTGGCCGACTGGTTTGAAAAAGGGCTACTGAAAGCCTATGTATCACAATCCTACACTTTGGAACAAATGGCTGATGCCCATCAGCAACTGGAAACCGGACACACGGTTGGAAAGGTGGTGGTGACTTTGTAGTGTTTTGGTAAAAAAAAAGAGAAACATCATGTTGATATTTCTCTTTTTGTGGGCGATGAGGGATTCGAACCCCCGACCCTCTGGGTGTAAACCAGATGCTCTGAACCAACTGAGCTAATCGCCCGAATGTTTTCTGAACTCACCTCCTTTTCAGAAAGGCGTTGCAAATATAAATCCTTTTTTCGCTCTGCCAAAAGAAAAAATTAAAATTTTCAAGAAAAATAATCAGCTACCACAAAGGTGCTGCCTCCAATAAAAATGAGGTCTTCTGGTTGTGCCAACGACCGGGCCTTGGCAACTGCTTCAGGAACAGAAGGTATTGCTTGGCCATGGAGCCCGAAAGCTGCTGCCTGAGCCGCCAAATCGGCCGCCGGGAGTGCCCTGGGAATTTTTGCCTGCGTGAATAAATAGGTCGCTTCTTTTGGTAGAATAGCCAACGCCTGATCCAGATCTTTGTCATTAACCATGCCTAAAACGAGGTATAGGGTCTTCCAGGGGGTTGCTTCAATTTGAGCAGCTACGTCGGTTAAACCTGCGGCGTTATGCGCTGTATCGCAAATTACCAGCGGATTATTGTCGACCACTTCCCAACGGCCCCGCAATCCAGTGTTTTTTGAGGCATTTGAAAAGCCAAGGTAAATGGCTTTATTTCCTATAGTCCATCCTTTTTCCTGAAGTAGCTCTATGGTTTTTAGTACGCCTGCCGCATTTTTACGTTGGTAGTTTCCCAGCAAATCCATTTTCAAGTCGGGATACGCCAGCTGTCCGTCTTTGTTGAAATTGAAAACTTGTTTTCCCTCGGGCAAATACATGGAATAATCAGATTTAAATTCGCGATCGGCAAAATAAACGCGACTTTGCTTTTCGTTGGCTACAGACTCAAATACCTTATTATACGATTCGTTGAATTCTGAAACCACAACAGGAATGGATGCTTTAATGATGCCTGCTTTCTCAAAGGCGATTTTTTCGATTGTATTTCCTAAAAGTGCAGTGTGGTCTAGGCTGATGTTGGTGATAAGTGATACTTCGGGCCGAATAATATTGGTTGAATCCAGCCGGCCGCCAAGTCCCACTTCCACAATGGCAATGTCGACCTTTTGATTTCGGAAATAATCAAAAGCCATGGCAACCGTAATTTCAAAAAATGAGGGTTCGAGCTGTGCTGTTTCATTCATTTTTCTGAATTGGTCGACAAAAGCAACCACATCCACTTCTGAAATCATTTCGCCATTAATTTTTATTCGTTCGCGAAAATCGATCAAATGGGGCGAAGTATATAGGCCAACTTTGTAACCCGCTTCCTGCAACACCGAAGCCAACAAATGCGAGCACGAGCCTTTTCCGTTGGTTCCGGCTACATGCACACTCTTAAAATCATGATGCGGAAAGGCAAATAGCTTGTCCAGAATTAAGGTGTTTTCAAGAGTATCCTTATAAGCGGCTGGTCCCGTGCGCTGGTACATAGGCAAACGGGTATATAAAAAATCGAGGGTCTGTTTATAACTTTTCATTCTGAATCAGATATTTACTGTAAAATTTCTTTTAGTGTTAATAACAATTGGTCTGCTTTGGTGTGGCCCTTAAACTCAGTTCAGCTATTTTTTCTACATTTAGCAAAAGCAAAACCTAAGGCTATGGCAACAATGAAGAAGGCTAACACCAAAGTATTTGTACTTGATACAAATGTTATTCTGCACGATCACACGTGTATTTACCAGTTCAAAGATAATGATATCATTCTTCCCTTAACGGTCTTGGAAGAGCTCGACAAATTTAAGCGAGGAAATGATCCGATCAACTTTCAGGCACGCGAATTTGTGCGAATTTTGGATGGAATTGTAGGTGAGAAACTGTTCAATGGCGGAATCCAGTTAGGCGAGGGGATGGGGAAATTGATTATAGCAACGGGTAAGCCCTTTACCGAAGCCATGAAGCAATCCTTCAAGGAAGATATACCGGATCACCGGATTTTGGCGGTGGCCGAATTTGTGAAGAACGATAATCCGGATCGCCAGACGATTCTGGTTTCGAAAGACATTAATTTGCGGATGAAGGCGAAGTCGCTGGGACTCATGTCTGAGGATTACCAGAATGACAAGATCAAGGATCCACAGGTTTTTGAAAAGAGCATTACGGAGATTGAGACGTACAAAGATCAACTGATTGAGCGGTTGTACAACGAAGGATCTTTTCCGATTGCAGAATCTGAAATCAGCGGAAAGCCGGTTCCCAACGAATATTTTATCCTGAAAGGAAATAAATCGAGTGTTTTGGCTCGTTTCGACAGTGGCTCCCAGCGGATTGTCCGGATTGAAAAGCGCGTGGCTTACGGAATCAAACCACGCAATGCCGAGCAAACATTTAGCATCAATTCCCTGTTGAATCCTGATATTAAACTTGTATCGCTCACCGGGAAAGCCGGAACCGGAAAAACCTTGCTGGCGCTGGCAGCCGCGTTGGAGCAAAACAAGCAGTACGAACAAATTCTACTCGCACGTCCCATTGTGGCGTTGAGCAACCGTGATTTGGGTTATTTGCCGGGTGATGCCACCGAAAAGATCAGTCCTTACATGCAGCCTCTTTTTGATAACTTGTCGGTGATTAAGCATGCATTCAACCCTCGCAGCCAGGAGTATATGAAAATTGAGGAGTTGCTGAAGGAAGAACGTTTGCTGATTACTCCGCTGGCATATATTCGCGGTCGCAGTTTGTCCAATGCATTCTTTATTGTCGATGAAGCACAAAACCTCACACCGCACGAAATAAAGACCATTATTACCCGGGCGGGTGAAGGTACCAAAATGGTTTTTACGGGTGATATGCAGCAAATCGATTCGCCCTACCTCGACATGAAATCAAACGGACTGGCTTATATGACTGACAAAATGCGGAGCCAGGAACTGTTTTCACATGTCAACCTTGTAAAGGGAGAGCGCAGTTATTTGGCTGAATTGGCCAGCGATCTCCTGTAGCAATTGATACAAAATTTTCATCCCGTGATCCGATGACCGCAATTCATCGGATCATTCATTTCATGAAGCTTTCAGAAATAAATAACATCGGAAATTTTGAAGTCGAGCTAATTTAGGCGAATTTCGAACAAAAAGAAAACAATGGATTTACAACATATTTGCAAAACAATGGCGGCGGTCGCCAAATCAGCCGGACAGTTTATTCGTGAAGAGCGTTCAAAAATTACCAACGACGATATTGAGCTGAAGGGAAAAGCCAGCTTGGTGACCTATGTCGATAAAAATGCGGAGACGATGATAGTAACTGAATTGCGGAAACTGATTCCCGAAGCAGGTTATATCACTGAAGAAGGAACAGCTACCGAAGATGGCGAGCAGTTGAAATGGGTGATTGACCCGCTGGATGGCACGACTAATTTTATTCATGGAATTTTTCCGCATTCGGTTTCTATTGGCTTAATTGATGGTGATGAACCCATTGCGGGTGTGGTTTACGAGATTGGGCAGGACGAACTTTTTTCGGCCTGGAAAGGCGGGGGTGCGTGGTTAAACGGAAACCCCATCGAGGTATCCAAATGCAGCACCCACGAAGATGCTTTGCTGGCCACAGGTTTTCCGTACTACAATTTCGAGATGCTAAACGATTACCTGCGTTTGCTGGAGTTTTTCATGATTGAAACGCGCGGCATGCGTCGAATGGGATCGGCCGCGGTGGATATGGTATATGTGGCTTGCGGGCGTTTTGACGGATTTTTCGAACATGCCCTGCATTCGTGGGATATTGCTGCCGGGATCATCATTTTGAAAGAGGCAGGCGGAAAAGTTTGTGACTTTAGGGGAGGCGATAACTTTCTGCATGGGAAAGAAATTATCGCCTCAAATGAAAATTATTTTCCCGCCTTTTTCGAAAAAGTAAATCATTATTTGGGATAGTTTTTTCGTCTTGGTTGTTGTACAGAGTCGGGTAATAGACTAAATTGCACAAAAAAGCAACGATGGCTGAAAAAGAAATTGCCCTACTCAAGAAACAGCAAGAAAAGCTGACAGAGAAAAGCTTCGACCTGGAAGCCTGGAAGAACCAGACGACCCTCTTTCTGCAACGGATCTTTGGTGCCAACCACAACATCGTGAAGATGATTTCCGAGTTAAAGTACGATTATTCGAGTTGGACTTTGCGTGATGCAACGGGCAACGAAAAAACCGATGACCCGGTAAAAATGCAGGCCGAAGAAATTTTAGAGGCTGCAATTATGGAGCTTGAAAACCTGGGATTGCCGCAGCAAGAATCATCGGTGGACAAAGTGTGGGAGTTTATGGAAGAAGAGTTAACCGGCAAGCAATTCAAGGAAATTAAAGCCATTCTCGATTCAGGAAAGAAAAATAAACTGGCGAAAGTGCAGGAAGTACTTAACAGGTTGGAGAAAGAAAACCTGATCAGTATTCTTTCCCGGATTCTGATTTCATGACTATCTTTGCGGCATGAATTCATCCCGTGTTGCCATTGTTATTCTCAACTGGAACGGCCGAAAGCTGCTTGAACAGTACCTTCCCTCAGTCATTCAGTATAGTCAGGAAGATCGTGTTGAAATTATCGTCGCCGACAACCAGTCTGATGACGAATCCATTTCGTTTCTCAGGGAAAATTTTCCACAGGTAAAAATACTGCAGCTTGATCAAAACTATGGATTTTCCAAGGGTTACAACTTGGCGCTTCAACAAATAGAGGCGACCTATTATATTTTGCTAAATTCGGATGTGGAGGTAACTCCAAACTGGATCAATCCGCTGATTGAATTGATGGAGAGGGATAAAACGGTGGCGGCGGTTCAGCCTAAGGTGCTGAGCTGGCATCGGAAAAACGAATTTGAGTATGCCGGAGCAGCTGGTGGTTTCATTGATAAACTCGGCTATCCGTTTTGTCGTGGGCGAATTTTGAATGTGGTTGAGAAAGACGAAGGACAGTTTGACCAGGTGACCAACATTTTTTGGGCAACAGGTGCCTGTATGGCTATCCGGGCCGAATATTTCCATCAAACGGGTGGTTTCGATGCCGACTTTTGGGCACACATGGAGGAAATTGATTTGTGCTGGCGCCTAAAGAACAGGGGATACAAAATTCTGTTTACTCCTTTCAGCAAAGTTTATCACTTGGGAGGAGGCTCGCTTTCTTATGACAACCCAAAGAAATTGTTCCTGAATTTCCGAAACAGTCTTTGGTTGCTGTATAAAAACCTTCCAAGGCATAAGTTTTACAAAGTGATTGTGGTGCGGATGCTATTGGACGGAGTGGCCGCATTTAAACTCTTGAGCGAGGGAAACGTCAACGGCTTCACGAGTGTAATCCGTGCCCATTGGGCCTTTTACCGGTCGCATCAGCGAATTCGACATAAACGCGAGGCCCTGAAAAAAATAGCGACTCCAATATGGCCCGATGAGGTACTGTGCAAAAGCATCATCTGGAAGTTTTACCTCGAAGGCAAAAAGACATTTCGCGAAGTTGAGCAATAAGATTCCATTTCACAGATCTTCTTCAATTCATAAATCCTTAGTATCTTGATCGCAACTAATTCGTTTCTGCTATGGCTTTAATTCACGCGTACAACATTTTTCCTGCCTCAAAGAAAGTTGAACCGCTTACAGAAGACCAAATTAACAATCCGATTCCGGAGCATGCCTACCAATGGTTGCAGTTTGATTTGAATTCGCCGGACACGTCCGCGAAAATCCACTCGCTCGAAGGTGCCGACGAGTTGTTTGCTGATGCTTTGCTGAAAGGCGAAACCCGCCCGCGCATGTCAATTTCGAACGACGACATGCTCTTGATCCTGCGTGGTGTAAACCTCGCCGAAGGGGCAGATCCTGAAGATATGGTTTCCATCCGCCTGCTGATCACAAAGAACCGGATTATCAGCTCTCAGCGACGAAATGTTTTGTCAATCGATGATGTTATTCAGCAAGTTGAAGCGGGCAATCCACCGAAGTCAACCGGGCACTTCCTGGTTTTTCTTTGCGAGAGACTGGTTTTCAGAATGAGTGATGTCATGGAAGATCTTGAAGACCGGTCGGCTGAGATTGAAGAGCTGGTACTCGACGATGAGGAACATGACTATCGGATTGAGATTCATAATTTGCGGCGCCAAATCATCCAATTGAAACGATTTTTGGTGCCGGAGCGCGACGCCTTGTTGAAAATTCAACTCGAGAAAACCAGCTGGATCAATGTGAAGCAACAACTTCGATTTCGTGAGATTACCGACCAGCTCATTCGTTACCTCGAAATGTTGGATGCCGCACGCGACATGGGAACCGTAAGCCAGGAAACCTTGTATAACCGACAAAATGAACAAATGAATAGGCGCATGTATGTGTTGACAATTGTGGCGGCCTTTTTTTTACCCTTGGGCTTTTTTACCGGATTGCTTGGTGTTAACCTGGCTGGTATTCCAATGGCTGAGAACCCGTTGGCCTTTGCTGTTTTTTTTGCGATCCTTTTACTGCTGGTTGGCTTTCAGTTTTGGCTATTTAAAAGAAAAAAGTTTTTATAGGCTGATTCGATTTCGATTTATTCAGCGGATCTTGCATTCACCGCACATTGTTGTGCGATAATCGGATGTTGCTTTGCATTAACCCAATGTTGTTGCCGTGTGAGCCGTTGTCGCTTACGTGGTTATTCCAGCAACCTTTTAATATTTGAAAATTTCCCTCCTCAGATAATAAAAAGACCCCGCGTTTGCGAGGCCTTTCTGCTAACTAAACTAAAACCTAAACCTACTAAACTATGAAATTTCGATCATTCTTGGAGCTTGTGTTCTGTATGCTTCCAGCTTGGGAAGTGAGATTTTGAGCACACCGTTTTTGTGAGTTGCCTTAATCTTATTGGCATCAACACCGTCAGGGAGCCTGAATGAACGGCTAAACGACGTGTAGTTAAATTCACTGAAAACAACTTTTTCTCCGTCCTTTTCTTCTTTCGTTTCTTGCTTTTCTGAAGAAACTGTCAGAACATTGTCTTTTAAATCGATGTGGAAATCTTTTTTCTCCAGACCCGGTGCAGCCACCTCAATTTCAAAATTGTCTTTTTTCTCATAAACATTCACTGCTGGATTTGAGCTCCATTCGGGTTTTTCAAAAACGTCATTCCAAAAATTTCTTCCAAAGAAATCATCAAATACATTTGGAAGGTTTCTTCTGTTTCTCGTCAATGGTAACATGGCTAAATCCTCCTATTCTTTTGTTTAACATTTAATGACTACACCCTCAGAACATCAAAGGCCATACCAAGCGGATTAATTGGTTTTTTCTGATCGATTGTGTGTAAATAAGTGGACATTTTGGCGGTGAAGAAGTCAAAAAATCACGATTTAAATTGCTGATGCTGAAATATTTTCATGTTTTTGCTTGTGCGATTGCTAATTTAGAATGAAGAGTTTGCGTTTTCTTTTTTACCTTTGCAGCGTTGTTTACGCAATGGGGTGTCCAAATTTGACGGACTGAGATCATACCCAAAGAACCTGATCCGGTTAGTACCGGCGTAGGGAGGGCGAAAGGAATTCAATTCCTACCTCATTGGTTATTTATTAACCAAAATTATCACAAAATGAAACGATTAGGATTAATGCTGCTGATGCAGTGTTTGTTTGTGTATTCGTTCGCACAGTTTTCAATCAGCGGAAAAGTGACGGATGAATCGGGTGAAGAACTGGTTGGTGCCAACCTGGTTTTATCGGGCAGTTACCGAGGCACTTCAACCAACGAAGATGGCAGGTACCAGTTTGAAAATGTGAATGCAGGGAACTATGCCTTGAAGGTTTCCTTTGTTGGGTACGAACCCAGAAATCTAAGACTGAAGGTGGATGGCGATACGAAGCTGCATGTTGAGCTGAAACCTCGCCACATCATGGCTGAGGAAGTAATGGTTTCTGCAACGCGGGCGAGCGATAAAACGCCAGTAGCCAAAACAACGGTTGATCAGTCAACCATTGAAAGCCGGAACATGGGACAGGATATTCCTTACCTTTTGACCATGACTCCGTCATATGTGGCTACTTCGGATGCCGGGGCTGGTATTGGGTACACCAATTTTCGGATTCGGGGAACGGACCTGAACCGGATCAATGTAACCGTGAACGGAATTCCGATGAATGACGCGGAGTCGCATGGAACCTGGTTTGTGGATATTCCCGATTTGGCAGGCTCGGTAGAGAATATTCAGGTGCAGCGCGGTGTTGGAACTTCAACCAATGGTGCGGCCGCTTTTGGGGCAACCATCAATCTGCAAACATCAACTCTTAATTCGGAGGCTTATGCCGAGTACCGGACTTCAGCCGGTTCGTTTAATACGCTGAAGAATTCGGTGGCTGCCGGAACAGGCTTGATCAATGACCATTTTACCTTCGATGTTCGTTTGTCAAAAGTGAATTCGGATGGTTTTGTCGATCGGGCTTCAGCCGATTTGAAATCTTTTTTCACCTCAGCAGGATATTATTCAGAAAATACCATCCTGAAAATTAACGTGTTTTCTGGTTTTGAAGAAACTTACCAAGCATGGTATGGTGTTCCTGCGGTGAAGTTGAACGGAGACGAAGCCGGGATGCAGCGTTACCTCGACCATTGGCTATGGTCAGGATCAGCTCGTGAAAATGAAATTCGGTATGAGGGACTGATCAATTCGGATTTCCGTACCTACAATTTTTATACTTACGAAAACGAGGTGGATCATTACCAGCAAGATCACTACCAGCTACATTTTTCGCATCAGGTTAATGATTATCTGAACTTGAATGCTGCTTTGCATTACACTTACGGCAGAGGTTACTATGAGAATTACAAATACGATGAAGAATATGCAGACTATCAAATGATTGCTCCTGATGGCGTGGACGAAACGGATATGGTGGTTCGCAAGTGGTTGGACAACGATTTTTACGGAACCACTTTTTCGTTGAATTACGACAAGAATAAATCAACGTTCACCTTTGGTGGTGGCTACAATACTTACGATGGTGACCATTTTGGACAAGTTATTTGGGCGCAATATATGGGCGAAAACGAAAAAGATCATGAGTGGTACCGCGGAACCGGTGTAAAGAAAGATTTTAATGTATTTGGAAAGTACAATTACCAGCTTTCGGAAGCGGTGAGTTTATATGCTGACTTACAGTACCGAAACATCGATTATACCATTGACGGCATTGATGATGATTTGCGCGATCTAACGCAATCGCACGAGTTCAAATTCTTCAACCCCAAATTTGGAATCTTTTACCGGCCAAACGATTCACAGGAAGCTTACCTGAGCTATGCCCGTGCCAACCGTGAGCCAAACCGTAGCAATTTTGTTGATGTTGATCCTGGCGAAAAACTGCCGGTGGCCGAGTCGCTGAATGATTTTGAGGCAGGCTACACTTTCCGGACTTCCAACTTTTTGCTTGGGGCAAACCTGTATTACATGGCTTACAAGGACCAGCTGATTCAAACCGGCGAATTGAATGATGTAGGTTCGTCGTTGATGATGAACGTGGATGAGAGTTACCGGGCGGGAATTGAACTGACCGGTGGTTTGAAGTTGACTCGCAGTCTGAGTTGGGATGCCAATGCAACCTTCAGCCAGAATAAAATCAAGGATTTTACGGAGTACGTTGATAACTGGGACTCTGGCGAACAGGATGCATTTGAGTTGGGAGAAACGGACTTAGCCTTTTCGCCCAATGTGATTGTGAATAGTCAGTGGAAGTTTGCCCCGGCCCAGGGTTTTAACATCAGTCTGCTGTCTAATTATGTGAGTGATCAATACATTGACAATTCAGCGAGCGAAGACCGGAAGCTGGACTCCTGGTTTGTGAATAATCTGAAAGTTGAGTATGCCTGGAAAATGAAATTGTTTGATGAGGTGAAACTGCATCTGATGGTGAACAACCTATTCGATGTGGAATACGAAAGTAATGCCTGGGTTTACTCTTACCGGTTGAGTGGCGACCGCTACAAAATGGACGGCTATTTTCCGCAGGCCGGAACTCATTTCTTTGTCGGAATTGATTTTAAGTTTTAATCAGACAGATAATCCCCGGAGCGTTTGTGGTTCTGGGGATTATTCAACTTCGATTTGTTCCAGGTTATTGGTCACAACATTATAAAACAGCGGGGCGATGGTGACCTTGGGATAACGCCGGCGAAGTCTACCGGCTTCGGCGACTAAAAAATCCACCGCATTGCCAATTTCAAAAAAAGGCGAAAGGTTTTCGAAATGCATTTGTGCAGTATCTTTTTCCCACCCGGCATTGATAGCCAATCCGTTAATAAATTTATCTTTGCGTTCTTCGAGCTGAACCATCTCGCAGTTGGTATGACCAATTAAAGCAATGTGCTGAACCCCACCAACCCCAATGGCGTATGAAACCTGAAATTCGTGGTAAAACAGGTTGGCGCCACCCGACCGGATGATGTATGCAAAATTGTCCGGAACCCACAGGTTTTTACGGTTGTCCATGCACATGCCAATAAGCATTCTCGGTTTTTCATAGGCACTAAATGTCTTATTTAGATTTTGGTATTCCAATAATAGACCAATGGGTGTATTCCGATACTTTGGTAAAATATCCTCCCTGCCATTTACTTCAATCAGTCGTGTCATTTTCTCTTGCCAATTCGTTTTCTACTGCAACCAATCCAACTCCTAAAGGTTCATATCAGTCAGCCAAAAAGAATGAGCAGCAGGAGCTGTAGCCTCATATATTCTTGTTACTTTTGAAATGCTAAAGACAAAAATTATGGCAAAAGATTGGAAAGAGCGCTTAGGAATAGTTTATTCTACCAATCCTGATTTCAGTTTTAATAAGGAAGAGCGGGAGGAACAGCAAACACTGGTTCCGAAGCAGCAGGATTTACGGGTGAGTTTGGATAAAAAGAACCGGAAAGGGAAAGCGGTTACGCTGGTGACTGGTTTTGTAGGAAACGATGACGACCTGAAAGCTCTGGGAAAACGGTTAAAGTCGAAGTGCGGAGTAGGGGGATCAGCGAAAGATGGTGAAGTCATGATTCAGGGCGACTTTCGAGACAAGGTCATGCAGATTCTTCAAGCCGAGGGATACAAAGTGAAGCGCTCGGGCGGGTGATTCGTTTTTATCTTTTTCCGGCTTCTTCTGGTCACTTTCAGGAAAGATTGTAGTTTTGTTGAATTCAATTAAAAATGCCCCCACCGATGAAAGATAAATTAGAAGCTTTTGGAAGACTTTTGGAGATTATGGATGAACTGCGCGAGCAATGCCCTTGGGATCGCGAGCAGACTTTTGAGTCGTTACGCAGGCTCACCATTGAAGAAACCTACGAACTGGGTGATGCCATTTTGCAGGCCGATCTTCAGGAAATAAAAAAGGAGCTGGGCGATTTACTGTTGCACATTGTGTTTTATGCCAAGATTGGTTCAGAGCAAAAGGCCTTTGATATCAGCGATGTAATCAATAGTCTGAACGAGAAGCTAATCTATCGTCATCCCCATATTTATGGCGAGGTGGATGTGAACAATGCCCGCGAAGTGGAGCAAAACTGGGAAGCTTTAAAGTTGAAGGAAAAAGGCCGAAAAAAGAAGACGGTGCTGGAAGGTGTTCCTGCTTCGCTGCCCGCTTTGGTAAAGGCCAACCGGATACAGGAGAAAGCCAGCGGTGTTGGTTTCGACTGGGACCATCCGGATCAGGTGTGGGACAAGGTGAAAGAAGAGGTGAATGAGTTGCAGCATGAGTTGACAGAAAATAACCGAGACAAAATTGAAGCTGAATTTGGAGACTTGTTTTTTGCGATGGTCAATGCTGCCCGGCTTTATGGCATTGACCCGGAAGCTGCTCTGGAACGAACTAACCTGAAGTTCATTCAGCGCTTTAACTATCTAGAAAGCCAAACCTTGAAAAAAGGTAAGGACTTGAAAAACATGTCTCTCTCCGAAATGGATCATTATTGGGAAGAAGCGAAAAGGATGGAGTAGCGACCCGGTTGCGGTCAAGTGAAAACCGTTGGTACGAAAAATCAAGGTGCACGAAGATACGGAACAACAGTCCGAGCTTGCCGATTGGAGGCATTCCATTGATGCAAATGAGACTGAATTCAATTTTCCAGTCTACTTTCTAAGGCTTGCTGGATCTTCGGAAGTTTCCCGTCCTTTCTCGAGTGTTTTTATTCGTCGTTTTAGCCGATTAATCTCCAGACTGCTGATCACAAAATTCGCAACCAGTCCGAAATAAAACAATTGTTGCCCATACGGGTAATGCTGTAATTTGAATAGAACACCGATCAGAATGGAAAAAGCGCTCATAATCAATAAGTATCGCATGAGTTGGCTAGTTTGCTGGGACGTCATGGTTTTGATGATTTAGGTTTTTTAACGGACTTGTTTGAATGGTACAAGCTATTCCTGAAAAGCTTGAACAATGGGTTCGGCCATGGTGAGATCTCCTTCTCGAATGTACAAATCAACACCCGTTGGAGTGCTTCCGGCAAATCCGGCTGAAATACCCGATTGAAAATCATTTTGGATGATAGCTGACACGCCTGCTTCTTCCTCTAATTTGGCTTTTAAAAGAATAACCGAAACTTCGCTTCCGGAAAAAACACGAACAAGTTTTTCTTCGCTTTTCATAGTCTGGCAAGGTTTTAAAAAAGTGGGTTTTTTAACAGGACTCCAATTTAATGAAATTTTATTGCTGGCATTCGTTCAGGCAGCGTTTTTTTTTAAGATAAAAAAAGAGGGAGTTCAAGTTGCCACCCCCTTTGCTGAATAAACAGAAAAGCAGACTCTTTCACGGCAACTTTTACTCCCTCAAACTTTGTAAGAAATCTAGTTATAAATTAACCAAGGCAGAAATATCAATATCGAGATTTACCTGACTATTGGCTTCAACGGTGATGTCGTTTAGCAATAGGCCACTAATTGAGCTTGAAGCTTCAATCAAACCTGTAAATGTAACCTGCCCATTGGCGTCTTCTTCGTACGATGCGACATGAACTTCATAATCGCCTTCTTCCAGAAACGACAGCTTGTAACTGCCGTCGTTTGCAACTTTGGCACTTGTTTCTGCGTTGGCAAACAGAACCTGGCTGGCGCCTTGTCCTTGGGTTTCCGTTTCAGCGTTGAAGCTTCCTTTTTCATAGGCGAAAATTACCAACGAGCCTTCGGCTTCCGCATGGTTATTAATCTGTCCATTAATTTCTCCACAATCATCTTCTTGAACAATACGTAATGAATTGGTTATTTCAGCGCCGGTTACAAATTTGTATTCACTGTCGCCTCCATCCTCATTGCGCACGATTGCTTTACGCAAATCAAAATCAATCACAAGGTCAGTCATGCCATTGGCTTCCACATCGAATGACTTGTTGAAGGTGACTTCGGTGGTACTGCTTGTAGCCGCTTCCAACGCATGTTTGCTGTCATCGTCGGTTAGCACATAGCAACCAGGCGAATTTCCGTCTGCATCAGTTTGGTAGTCAAGCACCAAGCTAACGCTGCTGTAGGTGTCGGCTTCGAGTGTTTCACTAACCAACAATTTGGCATTACCATTTTGGTAGGCTGAAATTTCTATGGTTTGTGCGGTAAAACCTTCCACCGCCTGTCCGTCGACTTTGACTTCGGAAATGGTAACGAATGTTCCCTGAATATTAGTATCATCCGAAGGAGCATCAGTCACTTTCACATTGACTTCGCCATGTTGTTTGTCCACGTCATCATCATCCGAACAACTGATTGCTACCATTGAGAAAATAAATAGTACTAGTAAAATTGAAATTTTTGTTTTCATTTTTCTAAGTTTTAGAATTATTGATAAAGAGGGCGCAAGTACTGTGCCATGCGGATCTGTTTTCGCAATAGCCAATCTTACAGGGGTTTGCCGGATGGTGATTTTCCGGAATATTATCAGGATGAAGAACTCACTATCAAATTGAGACTGTTTTGTCTGAATTTAGAAAGAATCTTAAGCGGTTTTTTTTGCGCGACAAGGTTGGAGGGAGGGGGCGAGGCACCAGGAACGAGAAATTAGAGAGGAGAAATTTTAAAAGGAGACTTTTTAGCCTCCTTTTATTCAGTTATTTGATGATTTCAAAGTTTGTTATGGGTTCCGTCACAAAATGGCGGGTTGTCTGTTTGTTTGCACCGGCACCAAAATACCGATTGAACTTCTTCAATTTTCACTTCTTTGGGCGTAAATTCGCTGCCTGTGTGCGAACCGTCGCAAAACGGTTGATTGGAGCTCTTTCCACAAGCACACCAAAAATAGGTGCCTGGTTGCATTTCCATCATCAACGGACTTTTCTCTGCTATTTTTCCTTTCGCCATGATTTTCTGGTTTTTTTGATTGTGTTTTTCAGAAAGCTTGCAAGCGCAAGATCATTTTTCAATTTTATAAGCAACAACTTGGTTGTCGAAAAAAGTAGGAACCAAGAGGAGATCAAGTTCTTTGGCAAAAAAGACATCAGCTGTATTAATTTCTTCTTCGGTTGAATCCCAGAGTTTGGTCATTTCACCGTCCTCCAGATAAAAAATTCGCCCAGCCCAATTCGAAAATACAAAGTTGCCCTGGTTGTCTTTTTCCAAGCCATCAATGCCCTGACAGCCGCTCTGCATCTCAGTCATTTCTTTGGTTTTTACATCGGCCACATGAATCTTGTCCGACCCTATGTAGAGCTTTCCTTTTTCGGTGTACAAACCGTTAATGCCTTCAAATTGGTCACTTTCCTTCCAGACTTCAAATTTTCCATCGGTTAAAGCGTGTACCTTGTTGGTCCGGCTGTCGGTTACGAAGATTGTTCCATTGCTGCAAGCAGCCACGTCATTCAGGAAAATGGAACCTGGAGCAGGGTAGCGGTTTGCGATTTCACCATCGCTAAGATTAATTTCAACCAGCTCATCGATATCCGAAACATACAATTTTCCGTCATAAACAGCCATGCCTTTTGGACCACTCAAGCCGGTTGCCCATTTCATTTCTTTTACCGTTCCGTCGGCATTCAGTTGGGTGATAAAACCATTTCCATCTTTTTCTGAAGGATTTTCATTGATGTTGGCAACAAAGATCACATCCAGATCAGCATCGTAATAGACTGACTCGGGAGTTTTCATGTTTGGTCCGGTACGCCAAACTTCAACAAGTTTTTGACCGTAGCTGTAAATCGAAAAAAATAAAATAAATACAGCGACAAATGTTTTTTTTGGGTTCATTTCCGTTATTTTTAGATTTCACATTCTAATCCAATTAACAAGGTACTGACTTTTTAGTTTGGTCTTTAAATCCTGACATATGAAACGACCATGATCAAAACACAGTTCACACCGGCGAATGTTTTTGGGAGTTTCATCCGTTGGTCAGCTAAATAAAGCGACAGAGCGGGATACGAAGATTGCACAACCTTAAATTGAAAAAATAAAAAGATGAAAAAAACATTCCTGTTTATTGCGTTGATAGCCATTTTATTGGTTTCCTGTAGTCCTAAAGAAGAAGTTCTGTTGTATGTCGGAACTTACACCGACAACGATAGCGAAGGAATTTATTGTTACGAGTTTGATGAAGAATTAGGGGAGCTTACGCTAAAATTTGTAAGCCCGAACCAGGAAAATCCCTCTTTTTTGGCGATTTCGCCCAACCAAGACTACTTGTATGCCGTGTCGGAGGTCAGGCAAAGTCCGGGGATTGATAGCGGTTCGGTAACGGCTTACCGGATTGCCGCTTCCGGAGAGCTGGAAAAAATTAATCAAAAGGCCACGAAAGGATATCATCCTTGCCATGTGGAAGTTTCGCCCGACGGCAAGTTTGTGGTGGCTTCGAACTACAGCAGCGGCAGTCTCAGCTTTTATCGCGTGGAAGACGATGGTGGCTTGAGCGATTCGTTTCAGCAAATTCAGCATGTAGGCTCAGGGCCCGACAGTACCCGACAAAGCCAGCCGCATGCGCATTCGGCACTGTTCGAGTTTTCCGGAGACTTGCTTGTTTCGGCCGATTTGGGCAACGATAAGCTGGAGTTTTACCAATATGATGAAGTCACCGGTCGATTCCAGGAAGCCGAAAAAGCGTTTGTCGCGATGGAGCCTGGAGCTGGTCCACGCCACTTCGCTTTTTCACCCGACGGACAATTCATTTATGTGATGAACGAGTTGAATTCGCAGGTGAGTGTGCTGAAAAAGCAAGGTGAACAGTTCGACCTGCTTGAAAGTGTGTCGACTTTACCGATTGATTTTGAGGGTGATAATTCTGGAGCGGATATTCATGTGAGTGATGACGGCAGATTTGTCTACAGCTCTAACCGGGGGCACAACTCCATTGCCGTGTTCAGCCGCGATGCCAATGGCTCTATTCACTTGATTGAAACAGTTCCGGTTGAGGGAGAATGGCCGCGCAACTTCAGTATTTCTCCGGGAGGAAATTACCTGTTGGTTGCCAATCAGCATAGTAACAACATTACCGTCTTTGAAATTGATCCTGAAGCTGGAATACTTTCCTACACGGGAACAAGTATGGAGGTTCCCGATCCGGTTTGTTTGAGGTTTTTGGTGCGGTAGAAAGATCTGTCGCATTTGCTGGTCCTCGACAGGTTTCGGTTTAAAATGAACTTTTGATCTAAGAGTAATAAGGCGGTTTGTTTTTGCTGTTCGGGCTTAATTTGATCCCGGAATTTGGTATTATTAACAAAAAAGCCTTAACTTTTAATTCTCCCTTTTGTTTCGGTGAAAGATAATCTAAAGCTAAAATAAAATGAATCAAAACTTGATGAATCAGTTGGTTGCAATGCTCGTTTTACTTTTTGTGTTTGGAAGTTGTACAACAAACGGTCAGCACAATGAACAGCGAATGCAACAAGCAGCCGAAAACTACCAGAATTTCTGTGCCGGATGTCACGGTAATAATCTTGAGAAATTTGAAGACAAAGAGTGGATGTATGGAGAAGACAATGCAGCCATCATTCACAGCATTACCTTTGGACAGGACGAAATGGGCATGCCCGGTTTCGAAGCGACTTTCTCGGAAGACGAGATTTCAGCATTGGCCGAGTATGTGAAGAAAGGAGTCCCTGAAGATAAAGGGTCTCTGAAACCAGCACTTTCAGGCAACCAGGTGGTCGAATCGGAAGAGCAGAAGTTTATTGTTGATACGGTGGTTTCTGGCCTGGGTGTTCCATGGGGACTGGAATTTCTTCCGAACGGCGACCTGCTAATAGCAGAGCGTTCCGCTAAATTGTATCGCTTTACCAATTATGAATTGAAGGAAATTACTGGCTTGCCCGAAATTATGGTGAAAGGGCAGGGGGGGCTGATGGATTTGGAACTGCACCCGAACTACGAAGAAAATGGCTGGCTCTATCTGTCATATTCTGGTTATGCCGATGATAACAAGAATGAAGGTTGCACCAACGTCATGCGTGCCCGGCTTAATGGCAACCAACTGGTTGATCAGGAAGTTATTTTCAATGGTTTCCCCGATTCGAATCGTGGACAACATTGGGGCTGCAAACTCGAATTCGACAAGGATGGCTACCTTTTCTTTGGAATTGGCGATCGCGGCAACCGCGATGTTAATCCGCAGACCTTAACGAATCACTCAGGCAAAATTCACCGGATTTATGATGACGGCTCAATCCCTGAAGATAATCCGTTTATCGACACTCCAAATGCCCAGCCCAGCATTTATTCCTATGGACACCGTAATCCGCAGGGAACTTGCATGCATCCCGAAACAGGTGAAATTTGGGAAACAGAACACGGCCCCCGTGGCGGCGATGAGCTGAATCTGATCAAGCCAGGATTAAACTATGGCTGGCCGGTTATTTCTTATGGCATCAATTACGATGGCACAACGTTTACAGAAATAACCGAAAAAGAAGGTATGGAGCAGCCCATTATTTATTGGGACCCGTCGATTGCGCCTTGCGGAACTACCTTCGTGAAGGGTGACCGTTACGAGAAATGGAAGAATAATATTTTGGTTGGTTCACTCCGTTTTATGTATGTTGAGCGGGTTGTTTTGGATGGAAATACCGTCACCCATCAGGAAAAGCTTCTGGAAGGAATTGGAAGGGTGCGAAATGTTGAAATGAGTCCGGATGGCTTCGTGTATGTCGCCATTGAAAATCCGGGCAAAATATTGAGATTGATTCCTGTGCCTTAATTCAAGAGCCTTGGATCATTTGTCCATCTATTTTTTCGAGTGCGTAGGTACCGAGATCAATCGGAAGAGAAAAATGGGACTGAGATTTTCGATCTTCAGTTAACGTTTCGTAAATCGTGAGAAGACAACAAAAAGAAAACTCCCCGCATTCCGGGGAGTTTTTGAGTATATGGAAAGGAGATTCGTTAATGCTATTTTTCGCTTTTATATTCAAAATCGTACGATTCGTTGTGTTGACTCAAGTCCAGACCTATTTTTTCTGACTGGGCCGAAACACGCAATGGAACAATCATATCAGTGACTTTATACAGCAGGTAAGACCCCCCGAAGGTGAAGATTCCAACAATTACCAAAGCCAGCAGGTGGTAAAGGAACGTCGTGAACTCGCCATAAATCAAGCCGACTTCTTGAGCAAAAACGGCGGTTAGCAACATGCCAACAATACCACCCATCCCGTGTGCAGGAAATACATCCAGTGTGTCGTCCAGCCGTGTTTTTGAGCGAAGTTCGATGGCGTAGTTGCTGATCAATGCGGCCACAACACCAATAAAAATACTGGCACCCACATTGACAAAACCCGCAGCGGGCGTAATGGCTACCAAGCCAACAACCAGTCCGATGGACGCACCCATCCCGGTTGGTTTCTTTCCTTTGGCCATGTCGTAAAATAAATAGGCAAGCATGGCTGCTGCGGAGGCCGTGTTGGTGTTCATCAGCGCCAGGGCGGCTGTTGAATTTGCGCCCAGAGCCGAACCGGCATTAAAGCCAAACCAGCCAAACCATAACATTCCGGCACCAAGTAGTACAAATGGAATGTTGGCAGGTTTGAATTCCTTGCCAAAGTCCTTACGTTTACCCAAGAACAATGCTCCTGCCAAAGCTGCAAAACCAGCCGACATATGGACTACCGTTCCGCCGGCAAAATCGAGTACTCCCCAGTTTCTCAGGAATCCGTTTGGATGCCAAGTCCAGTGAGCCAGTGGAGCATAAATGAATAAGGAAAACAAGACCATGAAAAGCATGTATGCCCGGAAACGCACCCGGCCTGCAAATGATCCGGTAATTAAAGCTGGTGTAATAATGGCAAATTTCAACTGGAACATTGCGAACAAGGCTAATGGAAAGGTTGGGGCCAGATCGGGATGTGTAGCTCCGCTTACACCTCTAAACATGAAGAAAGTCCAGGGGTTTCCAACCAATCCAAATCCCTCGGGGCCAATGCTGTCGCCAAAAGCCAAGCTGAACCCAAGAACCACCCACAACACACTGATCAATCCCATAGCGATGTAGCTTTGCAACATGGTCGAAAGGATATTTCGTGACTGAATCATGCCTCCGTAAAAGAATGCAAGTCCGGGAGTCATTAATAAAACCAAGGCAGTTGCCGTCAACATCCAGGCTGAATCGCCTGAGTCAATATTGGGGTCATCTAGGCCTCCAAATCCGCTGGGGAAAAATACCCCAACCACCGCTGCAAGAATTAATAGCAAGAGAATAAAAAGCCAACTGAGTTTACGATTTTTCATGATGTCAAAATATTTAAGTTACCTACAATTGCAATGTGAAGTCAAACGAAATAGTTTCAGCCTTTGTCGATTTGACATTGAATAAGGGGCAAAAATAGCAAAATAAAATAAAAACAAAAATAAAAATCTCAAAACGATATGAAAATTGGCGACTTGCATTCCATTTGTTTTGATTTGTGAAAGTAGTGTAAAAAGTTAATACTTTGTTTTTGAGAACTTTGGTTCGGTTTGTGGAGGTGGATCCAATTTCTCACAATGCAAGATTCAGTGCCGGAAATTTAACTATCTGTTTTAAATTGTGTATTTTTACACACAATAATTCAAGGCTGAAGTTTAATTATGACACTACGAAACAACTTGGACCAGACAGATTTGCACATTCTGGAGATTATCACAAACAATGCTCGAATCCCGTTTAAAGACGTTGCTGCTGAAGTTGGGATTTCACGGGCTGCAGTTCATCAGCGCGTGAATCGAATGATTGAGATGAAAGTCATTACTGGTTCAGGTTATCACATTGATCCCCGAAAAGTGGACTTTAAAACCTGCACTTACGTGGGTATCTTTCTTGAAAAAGGTGGTTATTATGAGGATGTTGCCCGACAGCTGAAAGATATTCAGGAGATTGTGGAATGTCACTACACGACCGGGCAGTATGCCATTTTTGTGAAAGTGTATGCCCGTGATAATGAGCACTTAAAAGATATTTTAAGTGGAAAAGTTCAGAAGATTTCCGGAATATCAAGTACCGAAACCTTTATCTCACTTGAAGAGACCTTTAAACGTCAGGTGCCAATTCAGGATTGAGTAAGTCGTTGTCTGACTGCTTCATACACGAGTAAGCCGGCAGCGACCGACACATTTAACGATTCAATTTTACCAAGAATGGGAATTTGAAGCTGTGCATCGGCCAGGTTCAGAATTTGTTGTTCGATTCCCTTTTCCTCCGAACCCATTACAATGGCAGTTGGCCCGGTAAAGTCGGCCTGTGTGTAATTGTTCGAAGATTTTTCGGTGGCGGCGGTTATTCTTAATCCGGACTCTTTTAAAAAAACGATGCTTTTTTTCAGGTCTTTGGTGCGGCAAACAGGCACCAAGTGCAACGCGCCGGCTGAGGTTTTTACGGCATCGGCATTAATTCGGGCGGCTCCTTTTTCCGGAATGACGATCGCATCAACGCCTGCGCATTCGGCGGTACGCACAATGGCTCCAAAATTACGCACATCAGTTACCTGGTCTAAAACCAAGATCAGCGGGTTTTTGCCGGCTTCGAATACCGAGGGCAGGAAATTCTCCAATTCATAAAAGGTCACTGGTGAAATAAACGCCAGCACACCTTGGTGGTTTTTGCGGGTAATCCGGTTAATTTTTTCCTGTGGAACGTATTGAAACGGAATTTGATGTTCCCTGATTTTTTCAAACAACTCCTTGAACAGATCACCTCCAGACCCTTTTTTTAGCAAGATTTTGTCAATTTCTTTGCTTGAATCGATGGCTTCAATAACCGCGCGGATGCCAAAAATAAAGTCGTCGGTATTTTTTTGTGCTTTGTTGTACATATTACCAGGTTTTCTGTGATTTCAATGATTCGTATTCTTCCAGGTTTTTCTCCCAGGCGTGCATGACCTCAGACAGTTTTGCCTTGAGTTGATCGTACTGTTCAAAGACAGCGTGATCGTTTATGGCTTCGGGCTTGGCCATTTTCTCGTCAAGAGCTTCAATCTTGTTTTCCAGCTCGGTTATATTCTCTTCTGCTTGTTCGATCTGTTTTTCCAGCCGGCTGATGTTTTTGTTTATCTCTTTGCGCTCTTCGTAGCTCAGTTTGGGTTCGGCCTGTTGCGGTTTTTCTTTTTTTGCTGAAACAGCATCGGGCTTGCTTTTCATTTCCAGCTCCTTCATCGATTCCATTTTCTTGCGCTTCAGGAAGTCATAAATTCCACCCAAATGTTGCTTGATCTTCCGGTCTTTAAATTCATAGATACAATTGACCAAGCCATCCAAAAATTCGCGGTCGTGCGAAACAACAAGGACAGTTCCTTCATAGCTTGCCAAAGCTTGTTTCAGAATTTCTTTCGAGCGCATGTCGAGGTGGTTGGTGGGTTCGTCCATCACCAAAAAGTTGACTGGTTCCAGCATCAGTCGGATCATGGCCAGCCGCGAACGCTCGCCACCTGAAAGGACTTTCACTTTTTTATCCACATCTTCTCCCGAAAACATGAAGGCACCAAGAATATCGCGGATTTTTGTTCGAACGTCGCCAACAGCAATCTGGTCGATGGTTTCGAGCACCGAAAGATTCTCGTCCAGTCGTTGGGCTTGATCCTGAGCAAAATAGCCAATCTTAACATTATGCCCGAGTTTCATCGTTCCCTGGTATTCCAGCTCATTCAGAATGATTCGGGCCAAAGTAGTTTTTCCTTCGCCGTTTTTGCCAACAAAAGCCACTTTCTCGCCCCGCTCAATCATCAGGTGAATATCGTCGAGCACTAACAAATCGCCATATTTTTTAGTCAGGTGTTTGCATTCTGCCACGATGGTTCCTGATCGTTCCGGCGGTTGAAAACGAATGTTGAGGCGTGAATTGTCTTCCTCTTCGATCTCAATCCGATCCAATTTATCAAGCATTTTAGCACGCGATTGCACCTGCACCGACTTGGTAGCTTTGTACCGGAAACGCTCAATGAATTTCTCCGTATCATCAATCTTTTTTTGCTGATTTTTGAAAGCAGCCAACTGGGTTTCTCGCTGTTCCTGTCGCAACACAAGGTAGCGTGAATAGTTGGCTTTGTAGTCGTAAATTTTTCCCAGCGAAATCTCGATGGTACGGTTGGTCACCGCATCCAGAAATGCCCGGTCGTGCGATACCAGCACCACCGATCCGGCATAGCCCTTCAGGAAATCTTCGAGCCATTGAATCGATTCAATGTCCAGGTGGTTGGTGGGCTCATCCAGCAGAAAGACATCCGGTTTTTTCAGTAAGATTTTTGCCAGCTCAACGCGCATTCGCCAGCCACCGCTAAATTCGGAAGTGGCACGCGAAAAATCACTGCGCTTAAATCCCAGACCGGTGAGCGTTTGCTCAATTTCGGCTTCAAAATTACTACCGCCAACCATTTGAAACCGATCATTCATTTCAGTCACCTGGGTAATGAGATCCATGTATTCGTCTGATTCGTAGTCTTCACGCGTGGAGATCTGGTGATTGATGTGGTCAATTTTCTTTTTAATGTGAAGAATCTCGTCAAACGCTTTTTTAGTTTCTTCAAAAACCGAATGATTGTCCGAGACTGTCATGTGTTGCGGTAAATACCCCACGCGGATATCCTTTGGAACCACGACTGATCCTTCGCTGGGAGCTTGCTGCCCGGCAATGATTTTAAGGAGGGTCGATTTTCCTGCACCGTTTTTTCCGGCCAAACCGATCCGATCTTTCGGAGTAATTAAAAACGAAATCTTCTTTAAAAGCTCAAATCCGCCAAAACTGACGACTAACTGATCAACTGAAATCATAATAAATAAAAAAATGAAGTGCAAAGATAAGACAATCCAACAGAAATTTGTCGATTATTCTGTTCCGTTCATATCTGAGGTTTTGTGCAGGTGATTGGCGGGTTGAAATTAAGTTCTTTGAGCTATTCGGAAGCATTTGGGTGTTTGCGAAAATGAAGCTTGGGAAGAACGGTTGCGTATCGTTCATTTTCCTATTTTTGCACCAAATTTGATTGATATGGGACGAAGCCGAAGAAATAAACCTTTTTATGAACAAGTGACAATCAGCGATATTGGCGCCGAAGGCAAAGCGATTGCCCGCGTGAATGAAAAGGTTGTGTTTACCACGCATGCCATTCCCGGTGATGTGGTGGATTTGCAGGTAACCAAGAAAAGGAAAAGTTACGAGGAAGCCCGCGTGGTGCGTGTACATCAGGAGTCAGCTGACCGGGTGGCGGCTTTTTGCGCTTACTTCGGAGTTTGTGGCGGATGTAAGTGGCAGTTTCTCCCCTACGAAAAGCAGTTGTTTTATAAGCAGAAGCAGGTGGGCGATCAGCTGAAACGGCTCGGGCGCATTGAATTGCCGGAACTGAGTCCGATCCTGGGTTCAGCCAAAGACACCTTTTACCGGAATAAGCTTGAATTTAGTTTTTCGAATAAGCGCTGGCTGACTTCCGAACAACTGAATTCGGACGAAGAGCCGCAAACCATGAATGCGTTGGGCTTTCACATTCCGCGCATGTTCGATAAAATTATCGATATTGAGAAGTGTTGGTTGCAACCGGACCCGTCGAATGAAATCCGCAATTTTATTCGGGCTTATGCGTTGGAAAATAATTTGGAATTTTTCGACATCAAAAGCCAGCAAGGTTTTTTGCGGAATATGATCATTCGAACTGCTTCAACAGGCGAAACCATGTTGATTATTGCTTTTTTCGAAGAAGACGTTGAAAAGCGGGAAGGGTTGTTAAATGCGCTAACGGAACGGTTTCCGGATTTGACCTCGCTGATGTATGTCATTAACAGCAAGGGAAATGATACCATCACCGATCAGGAAGTGATTTCATACAAGGGACGCGATCATATTTTTGAGGAGATGGAAGGCCTGCGTTTCAAAATTGGCCCAAAAAGCTTTTATCAAACCAACTCGGAGCAGGCTTATGAGTTGTACAAAGTAGCTCGCAACTTTGCCGGCTTGACAGGCGAAGAAGTAGTTTACGATCTATATACCGGAACCGGTACAATTGCCAACTTTGTGGCATTGAAAGCAAAAAAGGTGGTTGGTATTGAATATGTTCCCGAAGCGATTGATGATGCTAAAATTAATTCCGAAATCAATCAAATAAGCAACACAAGCTTTTTTGCTGGTGACATGAAAGCTGTTTTAAACGATGCATTTATTGCTGAGAATGGCAAGCCGAATGTTATTATTACTGATCCGCCGCGCGCGGGAATGCATGAAGATGTGGTGAAGACCATACTGGATGTGGCGCCTGCAAAAGTGGTTTATGTGAGTTGCAACCCGGCATCGCAGGCTCGCGACTTGGCCCTGATGGACGAAAAATACCGGGTGGATCAGATTCAGCCAGTCGACATGTTTCCGCATACACATCATGTTGAAAATGTGGTTTTGCTTGTCCGCAAATAGGGTAAACATTTTAATGGGCGGCTTGTTTTAAAATCAAAAAAAAACTGAAATTATGCTCGTACTTCTTTCACCAGCCAAGTCGCTGGATTTTGATTCAAACCCGATCACTGAACACTATTCGCAAGCGGCTTTTCTAAAAGAAGCCAGGCTCATCAACAAGTCGCTGAAAAAACTTTCGCCCAAAGATTTATCAAGCCTGATGGGGATTTCGGCCAAGTTGGGCGAATTGAACTTTGAACGGAACCAAATGTGGAAAACCCCTTTCAAACCAGAAAATGCCAAACAGGCTGTATTGGCTTTTGCGGGCGATGTTTACCAGGGAATGGACGCGGGAACTTTCTCGGAAGCTGATTTTGATGTGGCACAGCAAACGATCCGGATTTTGTCGGGACTGTATGGGGTGTTGAGACCGCTGGATTTGATTCAGGCCTACCGGTTGGAAATGGGGACAAAGTGGGGCGTTGACGGGTATGATAATTTGTATGGCTTTTGGCAGGAGAAAGTGACCAAAGCGATCAATGACGATTTGAAGAAAACTGGTGGCCCGTTGATCAACCTGGCTTCGAATGAGTATTTTAAAGTCGTGGATTCGAAAAAAATCAAAGCCGAAATTATTTCACCGGCCTTTAAAGACTTGAAAGACGGCCAATACAAGATGATTTCGTTTTATGCCAAGAAAGCAAGGGGTTTGATGAGCCGCTTTATCGTACAAAACAAGTTGTCTGATCCGGAAGATTTGAAAGCCTTTGATTTGGACGATTATTATTTTAACAACGAATTGTCGAAAGGCAAAAACTGGGTTTTCACACGCGATCATTGAGAAAGTTTCGAGTTTCAAATTCCAACCTCTTGCGACGAACGACGATTGAAGGACCATGAAAAAGTGTTCAGTTTCAGTTTCGGTGAGTGCCTGGGCATCCAGAATTAAGCTTCTGGCATCCACTGTCTGGCATCAAGCTTTCAGCTAAAAGCAATATTCAGCGATAAGGTATGACTTAACGTAATCATGTACAGCATCTTCCAGGCTGATGAATGGTTGATCGTATCCGGCTTGCCGTAGCTTATCTATTTGGGCGCAGGTGTAATACTGGTAATTGTCGCGGATATCTTTCGGCGTATTCATAAAGCGAATGTCTTCTTCGATTTTCATCGCCTTGAAAACCGCCCGGCTTAGGTCAAGGTAAGTGCGGGCCACACCGGTTCCGACATTGAAAATTCCTGACATATGCCGGTTGTTCATGAAGTGAAGCATCACTTTGGCAACATCCTCCACATAAATAAAGTCGCGGGCTTGTTCACCGTCTTCGAAATCGGGACGGTGAGAGCGGAAAAGGGTCATGTTCTTTGTTTCACTGATTCGGTTAAAAGCCTGATAAACCACCGATGCCATGCGCCCTTTGTGGTATTCGTTGGGGCCAAACACATTGAAAAACTTCAATCCTGCCCAAAAAGGTGGTTGTTGTGTTTGAGCCAAAACCCACCGGTCGAAATCGTGCTTGGATTGTGCATAGCAGTTCAGCGGGTTGAAATTGTCAATCAATCGGTGGTCATCGTCGAATCCAAACTCGCCATCGCCATAGGTTGAAGCCGACGAAGCGTAAATCAGCGGCAGTCTATATTGGACGCAATCGTTCCAAATCCGCCGGGAATAGTCGAAGTTAAGCTTTTTGTAACTGACGGGGTCTTGCCCGATCGTATCTGTCCGTGCCCCAAGGTGAATAATGCATTGAACGAACTGATGCTTATCGTTGAGCCACTCAAAAAATACATCCCGGTCAACGAGTTGAAGGTATGTTTTCGAAATATAATTTGAAATTTTTGAAGGATCGGTGAATTGATCCACCAAAATTAAATCCTGGCGTCCTTCCTGGTTCAGCTTGCCAGCCATGTAACTCCCAATAAATCCCGCAGCCCCGGTAACAACAATCATATCGTCAGATTTATCATCTCTTCATCCTGTTCGATCAACACAAGGCAAACTTTTAAAAATGTTAAAATATTGTTATCCTGATGAAAAATATTTTCCCGAAAGGTCACAGTAACAACTTTGCCGGTGTTGACCACACAAAAATAGGAATTTATCCAACGTCTGAAACTCGAAGCATGTTTTGTTCCGGAATTGTTTTGTTTTGAGTGATTTAACCTGTTTGTCCTTCATTTCGAAACTGATTCTTAAGATAAGTTTATACTTTTGCTGATAGAAACAACGGGACACAAAGTACATACGATATGGAAGATTCATTTAACGGCAAGAAAAGCGGCTATCGGCGTATTGAAAAATTTGATCGCCTGAACACCGAAAAAATCAGTGAGCATTACCGCGAAATTATTAATCTGCTCGGTGAAGATGCTCAGCGGGAAGGCTTGGAGAAAACCCCTGTACGGGTTGCCAAGGCCATGCAGTTCTTGCTTCAGGGGTATGAACAGGACCCCGAAGCCATGCTGCGTTCGGCCATGTTTAAGGAAGACTACCGGCAAATGGTGATTGTGAAAGACATCGAAATTTATTCCATGTGTGAGCACCACATGCTGCCGTTTATCGGTAAAGCGCATGTGGGGTATATTCCCGATGGATACATTACCGGCCTGAGCAAAATAGCGCGGGTTGTCGATGCTTTTTCGCGGCGCTTACAGGTTCAGGAACGGTTAACCTTGCAGATTAAGGAGTGCATTCAGAAAACACTGAATCCGCTGGGTGTAGCGGTAGTGATTGAGGCGCAGCACCTGTGCATGCAAATGCGGGGCATTCAAAAGCAGCATTCCATAACAACAACCTCCGATTTTACCGGCGCTTTTCAGCGTGTGGCTACCCGCGAAGAATTTATCAAACTAATCAGCTCAAAGCTTTCATAGTGGCTGATGAATATAAGCAGATGGCCTTGTGCTAAAGTAGTCAATAAGATGCATCCGATTTAATCGGAGAAATGCGAATGGTAACGGATTATTATCTGAAAAATCATTTTCAAATCATACGAGTACGAACAATTTTATATTATTTTAGCTTAAAATTTTACAGATAGATATCATGATTGGTATTTGCCGCTGATGCAGATACTGACATTTGAAAAGAAAAAATAATCGATCATTAAAAACCATAAACATGAAAAAAACAAGAACATACAAATTCGTTTCTTTAGCGATCCTTTCAGGGATGTTCGCCTTTGGATTTAGCTCGTGTTCCGGCAGTAAAAAGGAAAAGAAGACTGATCCTGAAGTTGTTGAAAAAACGATAAAAGAAGAAATTAAAGAGTATTCCTATCCGATCGTTTCAGCCTTTGAAGTGACTGAAATGTTAAATGAAATAGAGGCGAGCTACATCGTTGGATTGACCAACGATCCCGAAAAGGCCGGCACATACTTCTCGGAGAAAGACCGGGCAGTGAACCTGGGGATTTACACGGCCGATTTGGCTTATGCAACCACCTATAACCAAAAATCGGATGTGCAGAATTACTTCAAAGCGAGCGAGACACTGGTTCGCGAGCTGGATTTAACAGGGGCTTTTCAGGAAGATTTGCCAGATCAGATTGAAGCCAACCTGGATAATAAGGAAAAACTGGTCGAAATCATTACCGACATGTTTCAGAATGCCTATTCATACCTGAATCAACAGGGGAGGACGGAAGTTTCGTACCTGGTGCTTTCCGGAACCGTGATTGAAGGCTTGTACCTGACAACCAACGTGTCGGAAAATACTTTCCAGAATCCAAAGCTGATTGAAGCCATCCTGTTTCAGGAAGAGCCGCTGATGAAACTGGAAGAAATGATGGAGCCATTCAAGGACTCCGAAATTCTGGGTGATTTGTATGCTGATATTGCCAGTATCAATGCCGTTTACGCCCTTGAAGAAGGGGCAACCTCAATGACCAAAGAACAAGTTGTAAAGTTGACTGATTTAATCGCTTCTATTCGGAATAAGTTTGTTCAGTAAAGCACGATGCTTTTAAAATACAAAACGGGTTTTTGTTGTTCCACCTTTAATTCGGGAATGCAGAAATCCGTTTTTTCTTAAATTTCCAGGCTTATGTATGAAGGTATCATTGAAACATTGATCCGGTTGTTTGCCATCATTACCGACTACCATAATGAAGATTCCAAAAAGATGTCTTCGGAACTGGTTGAGTCGTTCTTGCAGGAGAACTTTAACCGCGAGCTGGTTGAAGTATATCACAGGCATTACCAAGAGTTCGTGGAGCATTATCACATTACCAACCGTGATATTTTGTATGAACAGAATGGCAACGGGCATAAATTCATCAATAAGTCATACCTTAATGAGATTTGCAATGATATTGTTGGTCAGTTCGATCTGGGGACACGATTTATGATTGTAGCCCAGCTTTTAAACTTCATCAATAAAGAAGGAGATTTTAAGCTGGACGATTTAAAAACAGTGAATCTGGTGTCCCGGGGACTGAAAATCAATTCCAAAGAATACGACAACCTGTACCGGTTTCATTTGTATTCCATTCAAAAAGTCAAAGACAAGTCAAGCCTGTTCGTGGTGAATGGCAACGAAAGCTATCACGACAAGGAGATCAAGCATCTTTACCGCGAAAACCAGCAGGTTGAGCTCGAACTGATTCGCATTGCCAGTATCAATACGCTGTTTTTTAAGTACTGGGGGCCGCGAAACATGTATATGAATGGCCACCGACTAACCCAGAACCGCTTGTATGTTTTTCCTCCCGGAGCCATTTTGAAAACCTCGCGGATCATTCCCATTTACTACAGCAGCGTCATGACCCGTTTCATTCAGGAAAAAGGGAAGCCGCGCATTGTGCTGAATGTTGAAAATATTGAATACCGGTTCACACGAAAAAACTATGGACTTCACCCGCTGAGCTTTCAGGAACGCTCGGGCGATTTGGTAGGAATTTTAGGCGGCAGTGGCGTTGGAAAAACGACCCTGCTCAATGTCCTGAACGGAAAGCTCAAACCCAACAACGGAACCATCACCATCAACGGGTACGATTTACACGACCCGGACAATGACGAATTGCTGAAAGGAATCATTGGCTATGTGCCGCAGGACGACCTGCTGTTGGAAGAGCTAACCGTGTATAAGAACCTGGAGTTTAACGCCCGCTTCTGCTTTGGCGATATGAGCGATGAGCAGATTGAAGCGAAGATCGATCAGGCGCTGAACGATTTTGATCTGGTTGAAGCCCGCGATCTGGTGGTTGGAAGCCCGCTGAAAAAGATTCTGAGCGGCGGTCAGCGCAAACGCTTGAACATTGCGCTGGAGCTGATGCGTGAACCGTCCATCCTGTTTGTCGATGAGCCGACCTCGGGTTTGTCGTCCGCGGATTCGGAAAAGGTCATGTACCTGCTGAAAAAGCAATGCCTGAAAGGCAAACTGGTATTTGCCAACATTCACCAACCGTCAAGCGATATCTACAAGCTGTTTGACCGGATGATTGTTATGGATAAAGGGGGACGGGTGGTGTTCTTCGGAAACCCGATGGACGCGATCGTCTATTTCAAAAACCAGGCAAATTACGTCAATCCGGATGAAAGCGAATGTTTAAGTTGCGGAAACGTGAAGACCGAGCAGCCGCTTAGGATTATTGAAACCCGGATGGTGAACCCGTTTGGCAAAAGTATCCGGCGCCGAAAGATTTCGCCCGAAGATTGGTACGAGCGCTATAAAAAGCATGTGGAGCCACGCGTGCTCGATTTCATGATTACCAACCCGGTTGAAAAGGAAGTTTTCCCGGATGTTTACTTTAAGGTGCCCGACTGGTTCAAGCAGTTGAAGCTGTTTATTAAGCGCGACTTCGCGACCAAGCGTTCAAACAAACAATACCTGGCCATTGCCTTACTCGAAGCCCCTTTGCTGGCCCTGATCCTGGGCTTTTTCTCTAAATACTCGGCCGAAGGAACCTACTGGTTGGCCAACAACGATAATTTGCCGGCTTTCCTTTTTATGAGCGTGGTCGTGGCCTTGTTTATTGGCTTGAGCATTAGCGCCGAAGAAATTTTCAAAGACCGTAAAATCCTAAAGCGCGAGGAATTCCTCGATTTAAGCCGCGGAGCCTACATATCTTCCAAAATATTGATGCTCTTTCTCATTTCTGCCGTTCAGGTCATTTCCTTTGTGCTTATTGGCCATCACATGCTCGAAATTCAAGGTCTTACCTTTTCAAACTGGGCCATTTTGTTTTCTACAGCCTGCTTTGCCAACTTGCTGGGCTTAAACCTGTCGGCCGGCCTAAATTCGGCCGTGGCCATTTACATCCTGATTCCACTCATGCTGGTGCCGCAACTACTTCTCAGCGGGGTGATCATCGATTTCAACAAGATGCATCCGTCGCTAAGCAGCTACAACCGCACACCGCTGATTGGCGATGTCATGGTTTCGCGCTGGTCGTACGAGGCACTGGCGGTGAACCAATTTAAAAACAACGCCTATCGCCAGGTTATTTTCAGGGAGGAACAAGCGAAGAATGACTTGGGTTTTAAGGCCTTTTACTGGATTCCCGAGGTGGAGCAGTACCTGAACTCATACCAGGTGTTGAGTCAGAATAATCGCAAGGAAGACGCTGCAACGCTGACTCCCTTGCTCAAAAATTCCTTTGCTGATTTATTTGAAGAAGTCGGGCAGTTCAACGATTCCATTCACCTGGCTTACGAGTCGATTGGTGGCAGCGAATTCAAGGCAGATTTTAATAAGATGTTGACTAATTACTTGAATTTTTCGCAAGAAAGCTATAAGCAAAAATATGGCGAAGCTTCGCGCGCTTTGGAGCAGAAATACGAGGACCTATTGACTCGGTTTGACGGCGATAACGACCGACTGCTTGCCTTTAAGCAACGGCATACGAACAAGAAAATGGAAACCCTGGTACGCGATAAATATAGCTTGCATAAAACTTACGTGTTTGACAACCATATTTTTCAGGGTGATGAGCCTGTCTTTAGGCAGCCTGCTCAGGCAAATGGGTCTGCACATTTCTATGCTTCATACAAGCTGCTGGGCAACTGGCGAATTGACACGATTTTTTACAATATTGGTGTCATGTGGCTGTTGACTTTTATCCTGATGGTGGCGCTTTACTTCGACCTGCTGCGCAAAGCGTTGACCTACGTCGAAAACTGGCGATTGGCGCGTCAGGCCCGCATGCGCGACCATATCTTTTACAATCCAATGGCTTTTATGAAAGGGGAGTTGAAGGACCAGAGCAAGTGATCCGAAAGAGCTCTGCTTAACAGGCAATAGTTGCTTCGGCGGGATTAATAATTCCTTCCGGTATTTTGCCCGCTATCCCGTAAGTTTATTGGTAGTCCATGCCGGAACGAGCCCATAACGTTGGTTTGTAGGGGTATCCCTGGAGGTGGGAACCCACGGGCTTGGGGTACTGGTTAAAAAAAGCAGGGGACGGAAGCCGTCTCCTGCTTTTTTGCTTCCGTCCCCATGGGGAGCAAAACAATGTCTTAGGATTTATCTATCATATCCTTGGGGACCATAGGGATATCCTAAAGGGTAGGAGCAAAATCCTCGGAGAGTAAAGCCGTCGCCTTGTTGGGCAAGACTATTCCCTAAGGTTTTGACCCTCTTAGAATAGCTTGATAGATCTATACTTTGGTCTTGGTAAGTGTACATGGTTATTCTTTCCACCATTTCCGGTTCGGCAGCGAACTGTCCAATTCAAAGACCTCGCCAACCTGAGGTGTACCGATGGTAATGTTTTCGTCGCCGGTTGCTTTCAGTAGCCGTTCAACCGGCTCGGTCCAGGGATGAATACTCAGCTTGTATTTTCCCCAGTGAATGGGCAGCAGTGATTGGGCTCCAAGATCGTTTGCTGCCTGAATCACTTCTTCGGGCAACATGTGGATGTAGGGCCAGTACTGGCTGTATTGCCCGCATTCGAGCAAGGCCAGGTCGAAGGGGCCGTACTTGTCGCCAATGGTTTTAAAGCCCGGGTAATAGCCCGAATCGGCTCCAAAGAAGACGCGATTTTCCGATCCGGCGATCACCCATGATGCCCAGAGCGTTGAAAAGCGGTTGGTAAGCCCGCGTCCGGAGAAATGTCGTGCCGGTGTGGCGGTAAACCGAATGGTCTCCGTAAATTGCCAGCTTTCCCACCAATCCAGTTCGGTGATCCGTTCAGGTGCGATTCCCCAGCGTTCCAGATGTGCCCCAACGCCTAATGCGGTAACGAATGGCAGGTTTTTGTCTTTTAAACTTCGGATGGTTTGGTAATCCAGGTGGTCGTAATGATCGTGTGACAGGAGCACCAGATCAATTTTTGGGAGGTTTTCCCAATCGTAGTTTTCAGAATAGGGGAAGGCTTTGGTTCCGACAAATGAAAAGGGCGAAACACGCTGGCTGAATACCGGATCGGTTAAAATAACTTTTCCATCAATCTCAATCAGCAGGGATGAATGTCCCAGCCAACAGACTTTTACGCCGCCCGTTTGCTGGTGAAAAGCCGACCGGTCAACAGGCATGGTTTGGATGGTTTCAGCCGGTACGCGGTCGCCTTTAGCGAAGAAAAACTCCTTCATCACCTTAAAGAAAGGCATGTCATCGGTCTGCATAACTGTTGCTACGGGATTCTGGAATTTGCCGTCGCGGAAGTTTGGCGATTGTTGAATTCGCTGTAAACGTTCACCGGCAGCTGAAGCTCCAAAGGAAGGATTCAGACGAATAATGATAACAATAAGTAAGGTCAGGGAGATGAGTACGGTAAACAGGATCATGACTTTTTTGCTCATAATGTGATTGGTACGAGGATGCTTTTTGAAAGAAACAACCGGTGTTGTCAGCTTGTTTTTGAAGCAAAAAAAACCGCCTCTCTAGGCGGTTTTGCTTAAATCTTTTATCCAAGATAAGTTTTTAGCAATTTACTTCTGGAAGTATGCCGTAACCGGCGAATTGCCTTTTCCTTTATCTGTCGTACCCTTTCACGGGTCAGCCCGAAACGTTCTCCAATTTCCTCCAGGGTCATTTCCTGGCACCCAATTCCAAAGAACATTCGGATAATGTCGCTTTCGCGTTCGGTAAGGGTAGCAAGCGCGCGTTCAATTTCCTTGGCCAACGACTCCATCATCAAAGAGCGGTCGGCATTTGGCGAATCATTGTTGATCAGAACATCGAGCAGGCTGTTGTCTTCTCCTTCAACAAATGGCGCATCAACTGAAATGTGGCGCCCCGAAACCCGTAAGGTGTCTGCAACTTTCTCCGCTGGCAAGTCCAACGAGTCGGCCAATTCTTCAGGAGATGGTTTGCGTTCGTTTTCCTGTTCGAATTTCGAAAATGCTTTGTTGATTTTATTCAACGAACCTACCTGGTTAAGCGGTAATCGAACAATACGCGACTGTTCGGCCAAAGCCTGAAGGATAGATTGACGAATCCACCACACGGCATAGGAAATAAACTTAAATCCGCGGGTTTCGTCAAACTTTTCTGCTGCCTTTATCAGTCCCAGATTTCCCTCGTTAATCAAGTCGGGAAGGCTTAAGCCTTGGTTTTGGTACTGCTTGGCAACCGAAACGACGAACCTCAGGTTCGCGCGGGTCAGTTTTTCCAATGCTGCCTGATCGCCCTTTTTAATCCGCTGTGCTAACTCAACTTCCTCTTCAACTGTAATCAGATCCTCTTTGCCAATTTCCTGCAAATACTTGTCAAGAGAAGCACTCTCACGGTTGGTAATCGATTTTGTAATCTTTAATTGTCTCATATACCCTTCTAAAAAAAATCGTGCAAATATAGACTTTTTAGGTCAATAATTCAAACTAATGGATCGCTTTGGCTAAAGCGCTTTGCTTTGTTAATTCTACGTAAACGATTGAATTATTAATTCATCCCGAAAACGAAGTATGCCGGCTCTCCACTTGGATATAACCCTTCGATCAATACCCCTCCTTTTGCCTGGTTTATAATGCGTTTTAAATCATTAACCGCACTAACCTGTTCCTTGTTCACGTCGGTTATAATAAAACCTTCCTTCAAACCAGCATCTTTTAGTTTGCCTTTATCCAGACTGGTGATTTTAATTCCATGGCTTAAGCGAAGTTGGTATTTCTCGTTTTCTGTCAATTCATCAAATTTAGCGCCAAGAAAACTATTGTCGCTAGCTTTGACGATTTCTGTATCTCCGTGCATGTTACGGAGGGTCACCGTAAATTGTTTCGGTTTGTTATCTCTTTTTATCAAAACTTTTACCTTGTCGCCTGGCCTGTGTTTACTGACTTGTTCCTGAAGTTGCGCCGTCGAATTGACATTTATGCCGTCAATGCTTAGGATAACGTCTTCTTCTTCAATCCCGGCTTCTTCAGCCGCGCTATTTTCGTTTACTTTGGCAATAAAAACACCTTCGATTTTATCCAAGTCGTATTTTTCTGCCACCTCAGCGGTTACATCGCCTATGTTAACGCCTAGTAAAGCGCGTTGAACTTGCCCATGTTCTTTCAGGTCGGTATATACTTTTTCAACAATCGAAGCCGGCACTGCAAACGAGTATCCGCTATAGGAGCCGGTTCTGGAGGCAATGGCCGTATTAATGCCCACAAGGTCGCCATTCATGTTGACTAAGGCGCCGCCACTGTTTCCGGGATTAACGGCCGCATCGGTTTGGATGAAAGCCTCGATGCCCATTTCAACACGGTTGATGCCGATGTTCCGGCTTTTTGCGCTTACAATTCCTGCGGTAACTGTTGAGGTTAAGTTAAAAGGGTTGCCGACAGCCAACACCCATTCACCCAGTTTAAGGGCATCGGAATTACCAAACTTTAAATGAATCAGGTTTTCTGCTTCAATTTTAAGTACGGCAAGATCGGTTGTGGGATCCGTTCCAACCAACTTCGCTTCAAATTGCCGGTTGTCATTCAATACCACCTGGATATCATCAGCACCGTCGATGACATGGTTATTGGTAACGATGTAACCGTCTTCACTTAGAATGACGCCTGATCCAGAACCCTGCCTGATTTGCGGAGGCTGCTGTTGCTGGTAGCGGTCGCCATAAAACCATTCATAAAACGGGTTACTGTGGTATTGTGGTGCTTCTTGTTTTGACGATACTTTTACGTGAACCACAGCATGCACTGAGCTTCCTGCTGCGTAGGTCAGGTCGGGGGCGTCGCCCTGAGGTGCCGAAGGTAAACTGGCATATCTCAGGGGCTGATCCTGTTGAACGGTGACAACCTGCGGTTCGTTAAAAAAACTGGTGTATGCCCAAACGGCTACGAATGCACTGAAAAGTGCTACTGCAAATGTTAATCCTACTTTTTTATAATCTTTCATCTTTCTTGTCGTTTAAAGATTAATAGCTATTTTTTTCTGAACGTGCTAATTTAACGCATAAAGAGTGCCAGTGTTTTCCGGTTTTTATTTCATTTGGATTGTTTAACAAGTTTTAACAACGATTTGGGTTTGTAAGTGTCAATAAGTCAGAGAATTTGTGTTTTCGAATTGTCAGAATTCATTGGGGGCTTGTTGCGATGACAGCCACGAAAGAAAGTCCACGGCGGTTTTGGAAAAAACTGACATTATTTCATTAATATCGCTAACTTTGGTGCAAAGGCCAACTCTGTGGTCTAACACTTTTTCGATGGGGCAGAATATCAATAGAAATCGAATCAATTCCAAGAGACTGACCGTTCATTTCAAGCGAATCGTGATCAGTTCTACTTTGTTGATGACTATTTTTGTGGCTACGGTTATCAGCATTCATGAGATATTTATTTTTCGTGATATTGCCCGGCAGCAGCAGAAAATGCATCTGGAAGAACACAAGGAGTTTGTTCGCGATTTAATTACCATCGAAGTCGAATACATCCGCACCCAAAAACGTTTTTTCGATGAGCGTATGATGCATAGTGTGAGGCAAAACGTTTATAGCGCTTATAATCTTGCCGAAAAGATTTATGCTGATTATCATACGAAATTTAGTGATGCCGCACTGAAACAGCTGATCATTGATGCGGTTTCGGTACTGGAAACTTCGAGCGTTTACCGGGAGGTTTTTATCAATGACCTGAATGGAGCAGGGGTTTTTTATCCTGGAAAACCAGATTATCGCGACGCTAATTTGCTGATGCATACAGATATGAACGGCAACCATGTTATTCAGCGTGAGTTGGAGTTTTTGACGCGGGAAGAGGAGGGGTATGTGCGTTATGTTGATGATAACCGTTTGTCTGTCAGCGATGATCTACCGGAGAATAAAGTAGTTTTTGTAAAAAAGTTTCCACAGCTGAACTGGTATTTTGGTTCCAAGACCTACCTCGAGGATTACTACGATGAATTCAAAGAAGAAATTGCCAGCAAAGTGAGTGCAGATCATTTTCGGTATGGAGGATATGTCTTTATTAATGAGATGGATGGCGATCCGATTGTGATGGACGGTGCACCGTATGCAGGGGATTTGAACCTATTGGATGGCACCGATCCTGAAAAAATGGCCGTGTTTAAATTGGAACTTGAGACTATTGCCAATTCTCCGAATGGTGATTTTTTCTCGTACAACTGGAATAAAATAGGTGAAACCGAAAAACAGCCGAAGATTTCCTTTGTAAAGCCAGTTTATGAATGTAATTGGTTGGTTGGAGGCGGTTTCTATCTGGATGACATCTGGAGGGACATTGAGACACAGCAAAATGAACTGAAGCGAAATTTGATTCATAATCTGTTGATTATCCTGCTCATTTTGTTGGTGGTAATTCTTGTTGAGTCGATGATTATCTATCGTTTTAATGCGAATTTTCGGGCTGACTTTGATAATTTTACACGTTTTTTTAAAGCTGGGAAGCTGCGTTACCAAGCGGTCGATCTGGATAACCTGTATTTTGATGAGTTTAAGGAAATGGGAGCTGTTGCAAATGAGATGATCCTTGAGCGCAAAAAGATTCACCAACAACTGGTGTTGGAACAGGAAAAAGCGCAAGAGTCGGATCGTTTAAAAACGGCATTTCTGGCCAACATGTCACATGAAATTCGCACCCCGATGAATGCGATCCTCGGGTTTTCAGGCCTCTTGAATGAGCAGGAATTATCGGACGATGATAAAAAGACCTACCTCCAACTGATTCATAAAAATGGAGAGTTTTTGCTAAAATTGATCAATGATATCATGGATATTTCGAAGATTGAATCAGATCAGCTTACCATTATTCCGGAGGATTTTCTATTAAACGAATTACTCTTTGATATTCAAATTCAGTACAGCGACCTCATTAAAAGCCAAACAAAAATGCAGGTTCATTTTGAGCTGCAGAACACGCTTCCGGATGGCTATTTGTTGCAAACTGATAAATTGAGGCTGAAGCAGGTTTTGGATAATTTAATCGGAAATGCCCTAAAATTTACACCGGAAGGAACGATTACTTTGCGGGTTGCCAAACTTGGTTCCTGGCTGCATTTTAACGTTCAGGATACCGGAATTGGCATCGCTGACGAAGATATTGAAAACATTTTTAAACGCTTCACCCAAGCCCGTACTCATGCATCGGAAACTTATGGAGGAACTGGCTTAGGATTGGCGATCTCGCAAAAAATCGTCCATTTGTTGGGGGGTGATATTGGGGTTAAATCAACGCAGGGAAAAGGGTCTGATTTCTATTTCTATATTCCTGGATAATGCGTTGAAGTCGGTGCAAAAAATTATTGCGAGTTGGCAACGGGAAGACTCACTCGAAAGCTTGCACCTTTTCCCGGTTTACTTTTAATCTCCAGCCGTCCCATGTTCCTTTCGATGAAATCAAGACAAAGACGTAGTCCGATTCCTGTTCCTTTCTCATTTTCAGTACCGCTTTGGCTGATGGTATTTTTATTGTCCAAAATTTGGCTGATGGTTTCAGGGTTCATTCCTGTACCCGAATCTTTCACGATTAGCTGCACCCGCTTGGCGCTTTGTTCCGTGCTGATTTTTATTTCACCTTCGGGAAAAGTGAATTTGGTGGCGTTGGAAATCAGGTTTCGAACCACCGATTTAATCATTTCGCGATCGGCGAAAACGATGTGCTCTTCTCTGATTTGAGTGATGATCTGCAGTTTTTTATTTCGAATGGGGACTGCAAATAGTTTGAGTGTTTGGTCAACTACCTCAGCGATGGAAATGGGCTCCGGATTGACTTTTAATCGCCCGGTTTGGCTGCGAACCCAATTCAGGAGATTTTCGAGCAGGTTGTAGGAATTGTCAACAATATCGCTTGATTCATCAATAATCACCCGAAGCTCTTTCGGGTCTTGGATGTTTTCCTGTTTTATCAGATCAAAAATACTTTTAACACTGCCAATCGGGCCTCGCAAATCATGGCTGATCAGCGTAAACATCCGGTCTTTTTGTTCATTCAGTTCTGTCAGATATTGGCGGGCTTGCTTGTGCTCGAACCGCAAAACAACAAGCATAATAATGATAAGCAACAACAAGACGATCAGAATATAGGTAAAGGACTGGTATTGTTTCTGCTTTTCAAATTCCTGCTCAAGGAATGTATTTTCCCTTTCTTTGGTTTCCAGCTCATGCTGGTATTCCACGTAAGCCAGCTTTAACTCGTTTTCGTGGTTGTAAATACTATCTCTGAGTGCGATATGCTTTTTGTAGTGATTTAGTGCTTCTCCCGGATTTTCCAGCAGTTCGTGCAATTTTGAGATGCTTTCATGTTGTTGTTCTTGAATTTCAACAAGTTCATGCTCATTGGCTGTTTGCAGAGCTTTGGAATGAAATTCGAGGCTTCTGACATATTGCTTCTTTTTCTTGTAATAGTCACCGATAATTCCGTACGAGTCGGCCGCCCTGTCCATCAATCCCTTGTCGATTGCAATTGCCAGCGCTTCATTGGCAAGCTCCAGTGCCTTTTCGTCCAGGTCTTGCTCCTGAGCTATGTAGGCCAGAAGATTTGCCGAAGCCGACTGTCCAATGCTGAAATCTTTTGCCTGGGCATAGCGTCTAACCTCATTCAAGATCGGAAGACTTTCCTGGTATTGACCTTTAAGAACCAGCAAGCGCCCGATGTTCAAACCTAAATAAATGGTGGCAATTGTGTCGTTGGTATTTTCAGCTATTTGCTTGCCTTTCGAATAGGCATCAATGGCTTTGGTGGTATCGCTGATGGCCGAGTAGATATTGCCTAAGTTGTTAAAGGTTCTGGCGATTTCCCGTTGGTTTCCCAGATCCATGCGAATGGGAAGTGCTTTTAACTGACATTCCAGTGCTTTGGCGTAATTGCCGCTAACTTTATGCACTACTCCCAGATAGTTCAGGCAATCCACAAGCTTTTCTCGATGGTTGGGCGACTGAAATCCAGCAAGCGATCTCTCAAAATAGTACCGGGCCGAATCGAGTTCGCCGGATTCGTGAAACAGCTGCCCCATAAAGTACCAACTATCGGCGATTTCAAAGGCATCATCTATTTTTCTGGCTAACTGGTGCGCTTTCCGGAGGTAATCCAAACGGGGAGCAGGCAAAGAATCAAATTCGCCCGAGCCCAGCTTTTTTAAAGCCCCAATGGCTTCAAGTTCATTCGGGCTTTCTGCCCGAATTAAAAGGCTGTCTACAGTTTGGGCAAAGCCACTGTGCTGAATGAGAAAAAGCAGAAGAATGGGGTAGATCAGGAATTTCATTTTTTCAGTTGTTCCTCGAGAATATTTTTTAATTCCTTGAATTCGTCTTCTTTAAAACCAACTGAGCTGTAAATGATTGTTCCATCGCGGTCGATCAAAAAGTTGCGTGGAATGAATTGCCCGGCAAATTTGGAATAGATCTCTCGCTTGGGGTCGGCAATCAGGCTGAACGTATAGCCTTTTGCTCGCTTGAATTTGACAAGCTCATCCGTAGTGTGTTCTCTGCCGATGACCAACAGCTTGAATTCCGGATGATCTTTATACTGATCGAAAATATCGCTTTGTACGTGGGGCAGTTCTTTGAGGCAAGGGGCACACCAAGTTGCAAAAAAATTGATCATGATTACCTTGCCTTTTAAATCGGCATGGGATTTTTCCTGCCCGTTGGCTTCGATAAAATCAAAACTGGGAACCTGCTGGCCAACTTTCACAAGCGTTGACTTTGCGGCATCGGTTTGGCACGATCCCAAGAGTGAAGAGCCAAATAACACTAGAGTTAGGAGAAATATATGGAAGCTTTTAAGTTGCATAATCAAAGTTTCTGAGAACAGCACGGGTTAAGTTGATTTGCGAAAAGGCAAAATAAAACTTCCGGAGTGAGATTTCCGGAAGTTTGTATCGTTATTTTATTTGAACGCTCAGATCGATGAAAGGAAAGCATTTACATTCTTCTCAATCCGACTCTGAATGTCAACAATCTCCGATTTCACAAACGAATCACCGGTGATGTTCTCAAATAACTCAATGTAACGTTCGGAAACTGAGCTCACAAAATCGGCGTTCATTGCAGGTGCTTTTTGTCCTGCCTTTCCTTGAAAACCATTTTCTATCAGCCATTGGCGCACAAATTCTTTCGACAATTGTTTTTGGCTTTCTCCTTTCTTCAAACGTTCCTCGTAGCCATCGGCATAAAAATAGCGAGATGAGTCGGGCGTGTGAATTTCATCAATCAGGTAGATTTTACCATCTTTTTTACCAAACTCGTATTTGGTATCCACCAGGATCAGTCCTTTTTCAGCAGCTATCTCGGTTCCTCGCTGAAACAATTGGCGGGTGTAGTTTTCCAGCATTTCGTATTCCCCCTTGCTCACCAATCCTTGCTCAATGATGGCCTCGCGCGAAATATCTTCGTCGTGGCCTTGGTCGGCTTTGGTGGTTGGCGTAAGCAGCGGTTGTTCAAATTTTTGGTTTTCCACCATGCCGTCGGGCATCGGTACGCCGCAGATGCTGCGCTTACCGTCGCGGTATTCGCGCCAGGCATGACCGGTCAGGTAGCCACGAATCACCATTTCAACTTTAAACGGCTCGCAATGGTGACCAACCGTTACGTTGGGGTCGGGCGTCGCAATTTTCCAGTTGGGCACAATGTCGGCTGTTGCATCCAAAAACTTGGCGGCAATTTGGTTTAATACTTGTCCTTTGTAAGGAATTCCTTCGGGCAAAACTACATCGAAAGCCGAGATGCGGTCCGAAACAACCATCACTAAATATTGGTCGTCAATGTTATAAACATCCCTGACTTTTCCATGATAGACATTTTTTTGCTTTGGAAAATTAAAATCGGTTCTTGTAAGTGCTTTCGTCATTTTTTGTCGTTTTTATCTTTTTTTAGTGCTTCTTTTCGTGCTAATTCTTTTTTGTAAAAGGCATCATAGGCATTGACAATATCGCGCACCAGGCGGTGACGAACAATGTCGTTGGCGTCAAACTGAACAAACGAAATGTCCTTGATGTTTTTCAGAATTTTTTTGGCCTGAACCAGCCCGGACTGGTGGACTGATGGCAAGTCGATCTGGGTTTCATCGCCGGTGATAATGAATTTGGCATTCATTCCCATTCGGGTGAGAAACATTTTGAGCTGGTTGAGGGTGGTATTTTGTGCTTCGTCCAGAATCACAAAGGCATCGCTGAGGGTGCGGCCCCGCATGAAGGCCAGCGGAGCAATCTGGATGATGCCGTCTTTCATGAATTCTTCCAGCTTTTTGGCCGGAATCATATCTTGCAGTGCATCGTAAAGTGGCTGCAGATAGGGATCGATTTTTTCCTTTAAATCACCGGGAAGAAATCCAAGTCGTTCACCAGCTTCAACTGCCGGACGGCTTAAAATAATCCGTTTGATTTCTCGGTTTTTCAGTGCCCGGACAGCCAAGGCAATGGCAGTATAGGTTTTTCCGGTTCCGGCGGGGCCAATAGCAAAAATCAGGTCCGAAGTCCGGCTTTCTTCAACCAAAACTCGCTGGTTTGGTGTTTTGGCTCGAATGGGTTTGCCGTTAATTCCGTGCAGCAAAACTTCTCTTGAATTCTCAATCTCAGATTCGATCTGCGAAAAATCATTGTTCATCACTTGCTTAATTGTGTCAACGCTTAACACATTAAACTGGGTATAATGATCCAGCAGCAGATGAAACTTTTTTTCAAAAGCATCACTCTCAACTTCATCACCTTGAATGATCAGCTGGTTGCCGCGGCTGACAATATTCAACTTTGGGAAAAATGTTTTTATCAGATCAATCTTGGTGTTGTTTACACCATAAAACTCCAATGGATCAACACCTTCCAGGTATATTTGTTTCTCAAACATAGACTTGTTTCAAGTTCCTAAGACTAACAACAAAAATAGCAAAAATGTTGGGAGTTGCCGGAAAAAAGTAGGATGATAGCTGTGGTTGAGAATAACACTTCGGGGCTAGTTTTCGGCGATGCGAACGAGCAATTCTTCCACCAGCTTAATGGCTTCGGTTTGACTGCATGAAAAATTATTCAGGAAAATAGCGAACAATACGTGCTGGTTGTTTTGCGTGGTAATCTCGCCGGCATAGCAACGCACCCGTGTCATGCTGCCGCTTTTGGCGCGTAAGCTTTTTCCGGGAAAATTCAGCGGGTTG
>TARA_R110002050_G_scaffold262986_2_pt1 | contig 46728 bp, 45 predicted proteins | sample TARA_R110002050 | Tara Oceans TARA_R110002050 (sample SAMEA4396988) | marine metagenome | biome: Polar Biome; feature: [DCM] deep chlorophyll maximum layer (ENVO:01000326); material: water (ENVO:00002006), including particulate matter (ENVO:01000060) such as... | depth 25 m
GCCCGGCGTTTCGACGATATCGTAATCCGGCAGCCTATCGCCGGCGACATCGAAACCTGCCAGCGTCTGGCTCAACGGATGCCTGGATGCCCGGGCGATCCGCGCCGCGATTGCCAGATGTTCCGGCGCCACCGAGGCGGAATTGATCAGTTGCGGCTTGCCTCGCGTCAGGGTGCCGGTCTTGTCGAACACCACATGATCGCTCTGGGCCAGCCGTTCCATGGCGGAGCCGTCCTTGACCATGATGCCATTTTCAAACAGGCGCCCGGCCGCGATCACCTGCACCACCGGAACAGCCAATCCCAGCGCACACGGACAGGTGATGATCAGCACCGCAACCGAGGTCAGCATTGCCATGCGCCAGTCGCCGGAAACCATCATCCAGCCGATAAAAGTGCCAAGCGCCAGCAGATGCACCGCCGGCGCATAGATCGCCGAAGCGCGGTCGGCCAGACGCCGGTAGCCTGCCCTGCCGCTTTCCGCCGCCTCCATCATCGAGACCATTTCGGCCAGGAACGAATTGCTGGCGCTGCGGGTGGCCTCCAGCACCAGCGGGCCGGTCAGATTGAGCGTTCCGGCCGGCGTCAGCGAGCCTGCCTCAACCAGGTGTGGCGCGCTCTCGCCATTGACCACGGCAAAATCCATGTCCGAACGGCCCGACACAATCCGCCCGTCGACGGGGATGCGATCGCCCGGTGCTATCGCCAGCCGCATGCCGGGTTCAATTTCGTCGAGCGCCAGATATTCGCGAGTGTCGTCATCGCGGATGACCATTGCCCCTCTGGGCGACAACCGCACCAGATTGCGCACGGCTGAGCGGGCTTTTTCCCGCATCATGTGGTCAAGCGTGCGGCCTGCAAGAAGGAAGAACAGCAATGTCACCGAAGCGTCGAAATAGGCGTGTTCGCCATGGGTGATCGTCTCGTAGAGCGAGATCGCATAGGCCAGGCTCACCCCCAGCGATATCGGCACATCCATGTTGGCGCGGCCATGCCGGAGCGCGCCCCAGGCCGAACGGAAGAACACCCGTCCCGAATAGGCCAGGGCCGGCGCCGCGATCAGCGCCGAGATCCAGTGAAACAGATCCCGTGTCGCAGCCTCCGCCCCCGACCAGACCGAGACCGAAAGCAGCATCACATTCATCGAGGCGAACCCCGCCACCGCGAGCGCCTTGAGCAGTTCACGCAATGCCGGGTCGCTGCTCTCGTCAGCGCCACCGGGCAAATGCGCCGGATATCCCAGCGACTTCAGCTTCTCGCCGAGCGCGGTCAGCACCGCCTCGGGATGATCAGCCCCGTCCTTGCCTGCATCCCTGTCCTTGAAAACCACCGACACACGGCGGGTGGAGAGATTGACGCGCGCGTGATCAATGCCGCGAGTCCTGGGAAGCTCCTTCTCCAGCAGCGCGATGCAGGCGCCGCAATGAACGCCGGGAACGATCAGATCGACCTGCCGCAAGCCGTCACCGAGCGGGCGGCTCGACAGCCACATTTCCTCGGCAGACGGTGCTTCCGATTTCAGCGCCTCAAGTTCCGCAGCGCTTTCCGTACCCGCCGCGCAACAGCTCACGGTCTCATGCTCCCGTCGGCCTTGACGTGGAACCTGCGTCCGCGCTTGTACAGCGTCTGGCCGTCCCTGGTCGCCGTCACCGTGGCGATCCATTCGCCTTCCGCAAGTTCGCCAGCGCCCCGGTAGACCCCGTCGCTCCCGCGCAGCAGAACCATCTCGCGGTCCTGATGCTCGCCCACCGGGCGGCGCAATTGTGCGACCATGCTGTCGGCCAGCGCCGGATTTCCATCGGCATCGATGAAATCGATCGCAAGCCCGTCGACATTCGGCGTCAGCTTGATCTGATACCCCAGCGCGGCGATGGCCCGGGATTCAGCCGCCTTGGTGTTGAATTCCTGGCTGGCCACGTAAGTATTGGGCACAACCAGACCGCTCCAGGTGGTGATCGCGAACCGCGCCATCACCAGATTGACCGTGATGATCACGCCGAAGAACGCCACCATAGTCGCCAGCATGTGCTTGCCGGTAAATTCCTTGGGCTGGAATATCGCACGGATCATTTGCATCACTTCGTCTCCGGCACATGGAAGCTGGCGGTATAGCTGTCCCGTTCGAAGCTGGACCTGTCTTCAGCAACGATCCGGAACGTGGCGGTCCCGGACGCCAGGAATTCTTTCGGTTGGCTCACATTGACCCTGAGTTCACGCAGCCGGTCGGGTTCGACCGGAATCGCGAAGGAAACGCCGGCGGGCTGGTCGATGCCGGGGATCTTCATAGTAGCACCCGGCAGGCCTTCGATCGACAGAAAGATCACCCGCGGTTCCGGAATCATGTTGAGTATCTTGACCGAGTAGCCATTGCGGATGTCGCCGTTGGATTCGAGCACGAATTGCGGGTTGCGGTCATGCAGCACATTGACCTCAAGCCGGTCACGCGACAACAGCGCAACCACAAGCCCGATGCCGACCGCGGACCACACGCCCATATACAGCAACGACCGCGCGCGGAAAATGATACGCCAGTTGAAATGCTTGACCTGATCGATAAAACCGCCGTTGGCAGTGCGCACCCGGCGAGGATCAAGGGCGCCGGTTTCGGGAACGGTGGCCAGCGCCATGTTGTCGGCATAATCGGCCAACGTCGCATAGGAAATCAGCCCGCGTGGCCGGTCCAGCTTGTCCATGACGCTGTCACAGGCATCAATGCACAATGCGCAGGTGATGCACTCCAGCTGCTGGCCATCCCTGATGTCGATGCCCATCGGGCAGACGGCGACGCAGGCATTGCAATCGACGCAATCGCCCTGGACCAGCCCTTGTGCCGCGGCCTTCTTGGCGTGACGGCCACGCGGCTCACCGCGCCAGTCATTGTAGGTCACCACCAGCGAGCTTTCATCGAGCATCGCAGCCTGGATGCGCGGCCAGGGGCACATGTAGATGCACACCTGTTCGCGCATGATCCCGCCGAAGGTATAGGTCGTCGCCGTCAGCACAGCCACGGTGATATAGGCCACCGGCGCGGCATTGCCGGTGACGAAATCCATCAGCAGGGTCGGCGCGTCGGCAAAATAGAAGATCCAGGCGCCACCGGTTGCGACCCCGATCAGGATCCAGATTGCATGCTTGAGCAACCGCTTGGATATTTTCGACACCCCCCACGGCGCCTCTTCAAGCTTCATGCGCTTGTTGCGGTCGCCTTCGATGGCGCGCTCGACAACCAGGAACAGGTCAACCCAGACCGTCTGCGGACAGGTGTATCCGCACCAGGCCCGCCCAACCGCGGAGGTGATCAGGAACAGGCCGAAGCCGGCCATCACCAGAAGACCGGCGACGAAGAAAAACTCCTGCGGCCAGATCTCGATGAAAAACAGATAGAAACGCCGGTTTGCAACATCCAGCAGCACCGCCTGGTCCGGGGCGAACGGACCCCGGTCCCAGCGCAGCCAGGGCGTGATGTAGTAGATCCCCAGCGTTACCAGCATCACCAGCCACTTGAAGCGCCGGTAGCTCCCCTCCGCGCGCTTGGGGAATATCTTCTTGCGCGCTTCATAAAGCGGCTTGCGCTTCCAGGCGGCATTCACCGCCTCGGCCTCGATGTGTTCGATCTGGTCGAGTTCTTCTGCGACGTCAGGGGACGTTTGCGTGTTCATATTTCAGGCACCGTTGATTTGGACCGCACAATGCTCCCGACACCCTGCACACGCCTTGATCAAGATCAAGCCGCTACAACCAGCTTCTGTTCCTGACCCGGGCCATCCGGTTGCCCGCCGGCGTGGCAACTTCCAGCAGCGTCCCCTCGTCCCACCAGTCGCGGCCGATCATGGCGATTGCCACATTGACCCCGAAATCGGGTGACCAGGCAGCCGAGGTGACCTCGCCGGCAAACTCGCCGCCAGCATTGACTTTCCACGGTTCCGGGCACGGCGGCAAGGCCTCTCCGCCGATCTCCAGATAGCGGATTTGCTTGAGCGGACCCTCGCGGGCGACCCTGAGCAGCGCATCGCGCCCCACGCATCCGATCGCCGAGCGCGTATCGCAAAACCGGCCCAGACCGCATTCATGCGGCGTATTGGCACGGGTCATGTCATTGCCGTAGGACAGCATCCCCGCTTCGATCCGTTCGATCCGTTCGATCAGGTTGGGACAACCGGCACGCACGTCAAGATCCCGTCCGGCTTCGAACAAGGCATCCCACAACGGCTCGCCGTGCTGCCCGCCCTCGACATAGATCTCGAACCCGCCCTGTTTGGAATATCCCGAACGCGCGACAACCAGATCGGCGCCATTGAACGAAAGCCGTTTGTAGCGGAAGAACCGGATCGACCGCACCTCCTCGCCAAACACCCGCGCGGCAAGATCATCGGCCCCCGGCCCCTGGATCGCCAGTGGCGAGACATCGGGCTCAATCACATCGGCAGCAAGCCTGTAGCCGACAGCCAGTCCCTTGATCCAGAACATCAGGTCGCTGTCGGCGATCGAGACCCAATAGCGGTCCTCGTCCAGTTTGACGGTGACGGGGTCGTTGAGCATCCCGCCGGTCTCGTCCACCATCGGGGTATAATAGCACTGCCCGACCATCATGTCCGACAGATCGCGCGGGGTCAGCATCTGCACCAGTTCTGCTGCCTGCGGCCCGCGGATTTCCACCTGCCGCTCGCAGGCCACGTCCCAGACCTGCACTGCGGATTTGAGATGCCGGTAATCCTCTTCCACCGATGTGAACACCGTCGGCAAAAGCATGTGATTGTAGATGGTATAGGCCGACACCCCTGCCGCAGTGACGCGATCGGTAAACGGCGTGCGCCGGGTTCGGCGGGAAATCGACAGGTATGGCGGCATTGGCGAACTCCACAGGAAATCGCACCCAGGCGGAGCGACACGCCAGATTAGCCGCCGCTAAATCGCCGATGCGCGCCAAATCGCGTCATCCCGGGATTATTTTTCGCGTCAGGCGATCAAACCCGTGCGCTCGGCAAACCACCACGCGGCGACACAGGCGATCGCCAGCGACATCGGCATGGTGATGCGCGCGCGGTACCAGCTCCTGTCCGAAAACCAGGCGCCGAACAGCGCGTAGCAGGCCGCGACCACGGCCAGTTGCCCGGCCTCAACGCCGATGTTGAAGGCGATCAGTCCGCCGGCGAAATGCGCCGGCGACAGGCCGATCTCGCTGAGCACTCCGGCAAAGCCGAGGCCGTGCAGCAGACCGAAACCGAACACCACGAACGGCCGCCACGGGCTCAACCGCGTGGTCGCCAGGTTCTCGATTGCAATAAACACGATGGAGGCCGCGATCAGCGGCTCGACGATGCTGGCGGGCAACGAGATCCACCCCAGCATGGCCAGCGCCAGCGTCACCGAATGAGCAACGGTAAACGCGGTAATCTGTACCAGAAGCGGCTTGAGACGCGGCGACAGCAGGAACAGGCCGACAACGAAAAGGATATGATCGAGCCCCTTGGGAACGATGTGAGTGAAGCCGATGCCGATATAGTTGTAGAAGATCTCGCCCGCACTCAGGCTGAGACCACCTTTCACCGGGATCGGCTGGCTCGGACCGCCGGTATCGAGATAGGCGGAATAGCTGTAATCGCCTTCGGCATCGGGCGTCCGGATGACGCTCGGCCCGAAGGCGGGATCAAACGAGAACGTGACATTTTCAGCGCCCGCAGGCAGCGGTCCGGACAGCACCAACCGGCTCAGCCGGGCAAAATCGGTATCGCCGACCGGATCCAGATCGACATTGATCACTTCGAGCGGGATACCGGCTCCATCTGCCTCAAGCCTGACACCCTCGAGAAACCGTGTTCTGAACCGGTCGAACTCCGCGGCCAGCTCGGTCTCGGTTTTCAGCCGCAATTCATCGTAACGCTGCGCATTGGGGCTGTCATTGGTGTCGCCATGTTCCGCGCCGACTTCAGCCAGCGCCGCCTCCAGGATCAGCGACATGTCGAGCCGTACCGTACCGTCTCCCGGAAACACAAGATCGGCGATTGCCGGACGGATTTCATGGGCGTGAAGGCTTCCGATGCCTGCCGCAACGAACATCGCAACCAATGCAACGCCTGCAATCACTTGATTTATCGGGCGGGAGAACAGATGCATCACGAGAACCTCAGTGGAGAATGAAAATGAACCGACAGCAATCTCTTATACGGGCGACCGCCCTAATTGGACTGACCTTGGCCGTTAGTCCAGTTTCCGGGCACGAATTCTGGATCGAACCGCAGGCATTCGCGACTGATCACGGCGCCGAAATCCGGGCCGATATCCGTATCGGGTCGGATTTCAAGGGTGATCCGTTTCCCTATATTCCCTCGCGCTTTGCCGCATTCAAGCACCTTGACCGGCAAGGCGAGACCGATGTCTACGGTACAACCGGAGACCTGCCTGCGCTGAAACTGACGCCGCGTTCGGACGGGCTCAACATCTTCACCTATGTCTCGGTGGCCGAACGGATCAGGTTTCAGGACCGGGAGAAATTCGCCTCCTATCTTGAGTATGAAGGGCTGAACACGATCCTCGCACGCCACGACGCGCGCGGGCTGCCGCACGACGAGATCAGCGAACTCTACACCCGCTGCGCCAAGACGCTTGTGTCGGTCGGCGATGCGCCGGGTGGTGAAGACCGCGCCACCGGCATGCGGCTCGAACTCGTCGCCGGGCAAAACCCGATGACGCTGTCACCCGGTGCGGAGATGAATTTCAGCCTGCTGTGGGAGGGCGAACCGCTCAAGGACACCCAGGTGGCGCTGTTCCGGCGCGGCGAAGCTGGCGCGACAGCAGCCAGGCTGATCACCCGGACTGACGAGACCGGCCGCGCAACGTTCAGCCTCCCCGCTCCCGGCACCTATCTGGTTGCGAGCGTGCACATGATCGAGGCCCCCGCGGACCGCAACGCCGACTGGCAAAGCTACTGGGCTTCGCTGACGTTTGGAGTGAAATGAAGAGAGTTGGGGCAGCAACCGGCGAAAAGTATGAATTCGCGGTCGGTGCGGGCAAGGCGAGCGCCTGACGCAAAAGCGGACCGACAAAAGCCAACGATGTCAGCCCGCATTCTGCCTGCCAGCGATCAATGTGGCGGGCGTCTCTCGCTGATTTTCATTCAGGCCGAGCGCATTTTCAGGCTTGCCTTCGAGTGAGCAATCTTGCTTATCATCTCCGGGATCAGCAATGCGGGAGCAGGTCTGGCATAATAAAATCCCTGTATGGCGTCGCAGCCCATTTGTTCGACCACCGTGACCTCTTCAAGTGTTTCGGCCCCCTCCACAACAATGTTGAAACCGAGACCGCGGCCGAGACCAAGAACACCCTGCAAGACCTGTTGCTTGCGCTGATCCGTGTCGATGTCCGTGATAAAACTCCTATCCACTTTAAGCTGATCAAACGGCAGACGGTTAAGATAGCCCAGTGACGAGTATCCCGAGCCAAAGTCATCAAGAGACAGCTTGACGCCGAGGGCACGAATTCCGGCAAGCACTTTGGCAATCCGGCTCTCGCTGTGATCGACAAACACGCTTTCCGTGATCTCTATGTAGATATGCCGACCTGACACTTTATGGCGTTCCAGGGCAGCCTTCAGAACATCAATGAAATCGGGCTGCCACAACTGGATGGGGGAAACGTTGACCGAGATATGTTTGAAATCGAACTTCTCATCACGCCACTTCGCCGCTTGCTCGCACGCCAGATCGAGGACCAGTGTTCCCAGACCGACAATCTGCCCGCTGGATTCGGCAATCGGGATGAACTTTCCGGGCGAAATCGGTCCTTCGGCAGGATGGGTCCAGCGGGCCAGCGCCTCGACCCCCGCCAAACAGCCTGTTGACGGGATGATTTGTGGCTGGAAATGAATTTCGATCTCGCGTTCTTCAATCGCTATCTGAAGCATGCGATCCATTCGGATTTGATCCTGCAACGCGTCATTCATGTCCGAAGAGAAAAACAGGAACTGGTCGCCACCGCCTGCTTTTGCCTTGCGCAGTGCCAGGCCCGCATTCCGATGCGCTTCATCAGCATCTTCGGCGTCATGTTGCAGTAGGACAATTCCAATTGATGCGGCCAGGCGCACTTCGCCTGCGGCGAGTTGGAACGGTTGACGCAATGCTGATACAAGCTTTTCCGCAAGCTCCGCGGTTTGGACAACGGAGCTTTTGTCGCTGATCAGGACAGTGAACTGATCTGATGCAAGGCGTGCAATTTTCGATGTCTCTCCCACTGTGTTGACGATTTGCGCTGCCACGGCTTTGAGCAGAGCATCACCAGTTTCTTGCCCATACGCATCATTGATCTGTTTGAAATTATCAAGGTCGAGATGCATCAGCGTCGACTTCTGATTGCCCGACAGACTTTTCCGGAGCGATCTTTCAAGATCGATAAGATATCGACTGCGGTTGCCCAGCCCGGTCAGTTCGTCTGTATAGGCCAGATGAGCAAGTTTGCTCTGGAGTGCGACAACCCGTTCAAGACCTTGCGCCAGAGCCCCAATCTCGTCTTGCCTGCTCCTGAAAGGCACGGCGACTGCTGGTGCTTCGGCGGCCAGATCATCAGCATATTTTGCCAGCTGGCGAAGCGGTTTGAGTTCCGTGCTCATGTTCATCACGCCGAACGCAGCAACGAGAACAAGAATAAGGATGGCAGCGACTATGATCTGTGTTCGCAGCTCATTCCTCGCCATAACCAGATCATCTACCCATCCGACATCAACAGCGAGTGCGCCTGCGATCATGCCATTTGCTGTTTGAATCGGGGTCAGATAGGCCAGCCTTAACCGCCCCATTACGGGGACTTCACCAAGATGGGGCTGGTTGTTGATGATGTCCGAATAGGCGGGATGGTCGCTTCCAATTGACATTGGAGGAGGAATAGAGCCATCCGGTTTGCGGAACGTCGTCGCAAACCGGTCAAACGCCCTGGTTTCCGGATTAAGCCTGAACAGGTTGGCAGCACCCTGATTTATCAGGCCAATTTCCTTCAACAGTGGATCGTGCACATCGCGAAACGAGAGCGACATGTCGGCTGTGTCACCCTTGAGCCGAATAGCCAGTGGCCTGCCCACCGGGTCGCGAATGGTGGAGAACTCTGAACTTAGCCTTTCCGTAAAGAGCGCAGCAGCAGCGCGCGCCGCCCGGTCAATCCGGATGGAAGAATTCGTCTCTGTGACCTGGGAGAGTTTGAAATATCCAAGCGCGGCAGTAATCAGAATTGATACTGAAACGACAATGACCAGCCGCGTCGTAATCCGTCCTGTCATGCCGTTGAGCAGGGAAACAATCCTCGACATTCGTCAATACTCCAGCGCAAACCTACAGCAGGAGTATCACCGTTTTATTATATTAAGATTAAGCCACAAATTCCCGCTGAACTGTCGATGCTGTTTCATTTTCACGGCCTTGCATTGGATCGACGCGATGTTGAACGCGCATCCCGGCATCGACAGTGAGGGCGACTGCATTGCGACAGGAATTCGTGGACTGAAGCTCGGACAAGGCCCGAAAGCCGGACAGGTCCCCATGTCCAATCAGGACCCAAAGCCAACACCCGGCAACTGCGGAGCCACGCAATGTCACATCACAACCCGGTGTCAACGCTCTCTGTCACCTCAACGAAAAACCCCGCCGGACTTGCATCCGGCGGGGATTTGTTTGGCGTCGGGTCAGATCCCGGATTGACGACCAGGGTCAGGTCTTAAAGTCCGCCGCCCAACGTGTGGACATAGACGGCGAGCTGCTTGATTGTCGGCTCGCCCAGACGACCGACCCAGGCAGGCATGACGCCATGCTTGGGGTTGCGGATCTGCGCCGCGATCTCGGCTTCGGTTGAAGCCTTGAGCCAGATGCCGTCGGACAGGCGCGGCGCACCGAAGTCGATGATGCCTTCGCCAGTGTCGCCATGGCAGGCGGCACAGTTTTCCGCATAGATCTCCTTGCCCGGTTCGACCATGGCCGGGTCACGCGGCGTCTCGCTGAGGCTCACCACATAGGCTGACACCTCGTTGATCTGCGCAGGCTCCAGCATATCGGCAAAGGCCGGCATTTCCGATATGCGGGTGTCATCGTCGGCCTCGTAGCGGATGCCGTGTGCAATGGTCAGGTAGATCTGGTCGATCGTCCCGCCCCAGAGCCAGTCATCATCATTGAGGTTGGGATAGCCCTTCGAGCCTGCCGCACCCGAGCCGTGGCATTGCGCGCAATTGACCTTGAAGGCCGAAGCCCCGCCGGCAATGGCGAATTGCAGCAATTCCTGGTCGCCGGCGATATCCTCGACCGGGGTAGCCGCGATCTTTTCGAGCAGGGCGCCCTGCGCGGCCTTGGCGTCAGCCAGCTCCGCAACCACATCCGCCCGGCTGGAATAGCCCAGATAGCCTTTGGTCGCTCCATTGATCAACGGAATGGCCGGATAGAAGAACATATAGCCGATCGCCCAGATGATGCAGAGATAGAAGGTCCACAGCCACCAGCGCGGCATGGGATTGTCCAACTCGCGGATGCCGTCCCAGACATGACCGGTGGTCTTGACCCCGGACACTTCATCAATGTGTTTTTCGGACATGTCTCAGTCCTCCTTCAACGGGATTTGCGCTGCTTCGGCCGCGGCTTGCTTGGCGCCGGGGCGGAACATGAAGAGCACCACGCCAACGAACACGGCGAACAAGAAGACAAGCCCCCAGCTGTCGGCGAAATGGCGCATTGCAGTATAGGTTTCCATCACACCATCTCCCTATCGGTAACCGGCAGCTTCGTCATAGGTCGAGAAATCGACCAACGTACCAAGCATCTGCAGGTAAGACACAAGCGCATCCATCTCGGTGACTTGCGCCGGGTTGCCATCAAAATCGCCGATCTTGACCTTGGGATAGCGCTCCTCGACACCCGAGGTATCCGCCTCGGGATCAGCTTGCGCTGCCAGGTCGGCTTCCGCGTTCGCAATCATCTCCTCGGTGTAAGGCACACCGACAGCCAGGTTGGCTTGCAGGTCGGCCGTGACATTGGCCACCTTGAGCGGAGTGGTTTTCAGGAACGAGTAGCTTGGCATGATCGATTCAGGCACCACCGAGCGGGGCTCGGTCAGGTGTTCGACATGCCATTCGTTCGAGTAGCGATCACCGACGCGGGCGAGGTCTGGCCCCGTCCGCTTCGATCCCCACTGGAACGGATGGTCGTACATCGATTCCGCCGCAAGGCTGTAATGGCCGTAGCGTTCGACCTCGTCCCGGAAGGGACGGATCATCTGGCTGTGGCAGGTGTAGCAGCCTTCACGGATGTAGATGTTGCGCCCCGCCAGCTCCAGCGGGGAGTAGGGCCGCATTCCGTCGACTTTCTCGATTGTGTTCTCGAGATAGAACAGCGGTGCGATCTCGACGATGCCGCCGATGGAGACCACCACGAGCGAGCCGACCATAAGCAGCGTCGCATTGCGCTCGATGATACCGTGTTTATTTAACAGTGACATGGTCTTGTCTCCTTACTCTGCCGGCTGCATGGCGGGTACGCTGCCCGGGATCGGGGCCTCGTTCCGCTCATGGCCACGGATGGTCATATACACGTTCCATCCCATGATGATGCCGCCGGTCAGGTACATCAGTCCGCCAATGGCGCGGAGCAGATAATACGGGAACATGGCCGCCACGGATTCGGCGAAGGAATACACCAGGAAGCCCTGATCATTGTATTCACGCCACATCAGACCCTGCTGGATGCCTGCAACCCACAGCACCGCCGCGTAGACAACGATGCCGAGCGTGGCCAGCCAGAAGTGCCAGTTGACCAGGCGCATGGAGTACAGCCGCGGACGGTTCCACAGTCTCGGCACCAGATAGTAGATGGCTCCAAAGGTGATCATGCCGACCCAGCCAAGCGCACCGGAATGCACGTGACCAATGGTCCAGTCGGTGTAGTGGCTCAATGAATTGACCGCCTTGATCGACATCATCGGACCCTCGAAGGTCGACATGCCGTAAAAGGCAACCGCAATCACCATCATCCGGATGATCGGATCGGTACGGATCTTGTCCCATGCGCCAGACAGCGTCATCAGACCGTTGATCATGCCGCCCCAGGAAGGCATCCACAGCATGATCGAGAACACCATGCCCAGCGTCTGCGCCCAGTCCGGCAGAGCCGTGTAGTGCAGATGGTGCGGACCGGCCCAGATATAAAGGAAGATCAGCGACCAGAAATGGATGATCGACAGCCGGTAGGAATAGACCGGACGGCCCGACTGCTTGGGGATGAAGTAGTACATCATGCCCAGGAAGCCGGCGGTGAGGAAGAACCCGACCGCGTTATGGCCATACCACCATTGGGTCAGCGCATCCTGAACCCCTGCGAAAGCCGAGTAGCTCTTGGCGCCCAGGAACGACACCGGAATGGCCAGATTGTTGACGATGTGCAGCATGGCGATGGTGACGATGAAGGCGAGGTAGAACCAGTTGGCCACATAGATGTGGGGTTCCTTGCGCTTGAACAGCGTACCCATGAAGACCACCAGATAGGCGACCCAGACGAGCGTCAGCCACAGATCGACATACCATTCGGGCTCGGCATATTCGCGGGCCTGGGTGATGCCCAGCAGATAACCGGTTGCCGCCATGACGATGAACAGCTGGTAGCCCCAGAACACGAACCAGGCCAGATCACCGCCGAACAGCCGTGCGCGGGAGGTGCGCTGGACCACATAAAGCGATGTCGCGATCAGTGCGTTGCCGCCAAAGGCAAAGACCACCGCGGAGGTGTGCAGCGGACGCGTGCGGCCGAAGTTGAACCAGGGTTCGATATTGAGATCCGGATAGGCCAGCTGGAAGGCGACAATGACACCGACCAGAAAACCGACAATACCCCAGAAGGTGGTGGCGATGATGCCGTAGCGCACCACCTCGTCAAAATAACCGGATTTGTCGTCGGCAGTTTCACTGGCGACTTGTGAGAATTTGATTCGCCGCAGCAACAGCACGGTGCTCACCAGAAGCACGAAGAACAAGACCCACATATGGGCCTCGAACTCAGCATCCTTGGCGAAAGCCACGCCGAGCAACGCCAGGAAGGCGCCTATGCCCACGACGATTGTTTCGAAAGCGTATTTCATGGTTGGTATCCCCCAGGGGTATCAAATCGGACCCGGTCAAACATCCAGCACGCCTGCCCCCTTTAGACAAGCCACCAGCCCCGACCGAGCAACTTCAGCATTCGCAGATGCAGCATCAATTTGCCTTGATCCAGGTCAAGGACGCAAGCGGGAGCCGACCATAGTCTCATTTTCAGGGAAATTAGACTGGTCAGATAAAAACAGCTCACTTACCGCGATTGGTTCTTGATGACGGATGATGCCACAATCAGGCTGGCGCCCGGAGAAAATCCGATATCGGCCCTGCGCAAGGCGCACAGGGAGAAACTAATGTTGTGCGACCGGCTTGAAGAGATCGCCGATTCCCTCCCCGACAGCGTCAACAGGCAGAAATGCATCTACGCCGCCCGCGCCCTCGGCCCGATGATCCGCGGCGTCCATCGCTTCGAGGAGGATGTGGTGTTTCCGATGATCGCCCAATGGTTCAAGGGCGATGCAAAAGTGGATGCAACGCTCGAGCGCTTGCGGTTCGAGCATTGCGAGGACGAGTGCTTCGCCGAGGAACTGACCGAAGCGTTGCACGATCTTGGAGCCGGAAAGCCTGATGTCAATATCGAGGCGATCGGGTACATGCTGCGCGGCTTTTTCGAAGCCATGCGGCGTCATATCGCTTTTGAAAGCGAGTACTTGCTGTCAAAGGAAAACCTGACGGCGGTCAATCCTAAAGGCGAAGATGTCCCGGATCACCTTAAGTGATACCGATCAGCATCTGACGCCAACAGCGTTAACACGCAGCTGACCAGATAATCCCTCGTACCGGCGCGGAAACGCGCGGCCGTCACCTGAAGACAACCTCCAGCATCGGTATCATTGTAACCATGAGCCGGATGATCATGCATGTCACCGCCCGCACAGCGACACCTTGAGCCGCACTCCCGATTCGGTTCCTGAAGCAAGCCGCCGCCTGACGATTTCTTGCCGCTGCGGGCAAATTGCCGTCCCCTTGCTGTGGACAAGTGTGGACAACGTGCACAACATGAACGCTTCGGCGAATCGCATGCAATTTGGACTGGCCATGTGCTGACATGGCCGGTGACTGTTGCTACGCCCGTCACTGCCCGCCCCCAGTTCAGGACCGCCAGACAATGAATGACGCTGCCCGCAAGATAGAACCGATTCCGGCCCGAGCCGAAAAGAGTCCGTTGTTTCGCGAGGCCCCGTCAAACATCGAGGCCGAGCAGGCGCTGCTGGGCGCCGTGCTGGTCAACAATGATGCGTTCTACCGTGTCTCGGACTTTCTCAAGCCTGACCACTTTCAGGAACCGCTGCACCGCAAGATCTACGAGGTCGGCGGCGACATCATCCGCATGGGCAAGACCGCCAACCCGGTGACGATCAAGACCTTCCTGCCCGCCGATTCCAAGGTCGGCGACATGACGGTGGCGCAATATCTCGCCCGCCTCGCCTCCGAAGCCGTAACCATCATCAATGCCGAGGATTACGGTCGTGCGATTTATGATCTGGCCCAGCGCCGGGCGCTGATCTCGATCGGCGAGGACATGGTCAACATCGCCTTTGACGCGCCGCTCGACATGCCGCCGGGCAGCCAGATCGAGGACGCCGAGCGCCGCCTGTTCGAACTTGCCGAAACCGGCCGCTACGACGGCGGCTTCCAGTCGTTCAACGATGCGGTGTCGCTGGCCATCGACATGGCTGGCGCCGCCTATCAGCGCGATGGCGGCCTGTCGGGCATTTCCACCGGAATCAGCTCGCTCGATGCCCGCATGGGCGGCTTGCAGCACTCCGACCTTATCGTGCTTGCCGGACGTCCGGGCATGGGCAAGACCTCGCTCGCCACCAACATCGCCTTCAACATTGCCCAAGCCTATGAGGGTGAAGTGCAGGCCGATGGCTCAATGAAGGCCAAGAACGGCGGCGTGGTCGGTTTCTACTCGCTGGAAATGTCGGCCGAACAGCTCGCCACCCGTATCATTTCCGAGCAGACCGAGATCTCGTCGTCAAAGATCCGCCGCGGCGAAATTTCCGAGGCCGACTTCGAAAAGCTGGTCGGATGCTCGCAGATGATGCAGAAAATCCCGCTCTACATCGATCAGACCGGCGGTATTTCCATCGCCCAGCTTTCCGCCCGCGCCCGGCGTCTCAAGCGCCAGCGCGGGCTTGATGTGCTGGTGATCGACTATATCCAGCTGATGACCGGTTCCGGCAAATCCAGCGACAACAGGGTGCAGGAAATCACCCAGATCACCACCGGCCTGAAGGCGCTGGGCAAGGAGCTCAATGTCCCGATCATCGCCTTGTCGCAGCTCTCGCGTCAGGTGGAAAGCCGCGAGGACAAGCGCCCGCAGCTCTCCGACTTGCGTGAATCGGGCTCGATCGAGCAGGACGCCGACGTGGTGCTGTTCGTGTTCCGTGAGGAATATTACGTCAAGAACGGCGAGCCGCGCCGCTCGCCCGACGAGGTCGTCGCCGACATCAAGACCCCGGAATATCTGGCCTGGGAAGAAAAGATGCTGAAGGTGAAGGGCACCGCCGACGTGATCATCGCCAAGCAGCGCCACGGCCCCACCGGCACCGTGCAATTGGGCTTTCAGGCGGAATTCACCCGGTTTGCCGATCTGGCCGACAATTCCTACAACCAGTTTGTCCACGACGAATAGGTCTGTGTTTTGACCTCATCCGCCAGCAGCTTTGAAAACGGTTCCCCGTCCGCCGCCACAACGCGCCTGAGCGTTGATCTGGGCGCACTTGCTGATAACTGGCGGAAAATGCGTGATCTGTCCGGCAGCGCCCGTTGCGGCGCCGCGGTAAAGGCCAATGGCTATGGAACCGGCGCCGATCGGGTGGCGCCGAGACTGGCGCGCGAGGGGTGCAGGGATTTTTTCGTCGCCGATGCCAATGAGGGCGCAGCCCTGCGGCCATTGCTCCCGGACGCGCGCATCTACGTGCTGAACGGCGTTTTCGAAGGGTCGTTCGCGCAAACGCTGGCGCATGATCTGATTCCGATCATCAATTCGCCGGAACAGGCCGCCTTCTGGTGCGCGAACGCGGATGGGCGCGCCTATGCCCTGCATATCGACACCGGCATGAACCGGATGGGACTGATGCCCGAACAGGCCGCCGCCCATTCGCAAAGCAGCGCACCGCCCCCCTGCCTGGTGATGAGCCATTTTGCCTGCGCCGACGATCCCGGACATCCGCTGAACGCCCGTCAGATCAAGCTGTTTGACAGCATTCGGTCCTGTTTTCCCGGGATCGAGGCGAGCCTCGCCAATTCCGGCGGCATTTTTCTTGGCGCAGCCGTCCATCACGATCTGACGCGTCCGGGCATTGCGCTCTATGGAGGCGAGCCGGTGTCAGACATGCCCAACCGGATGCGCACCGTTGTCACGGCCCAAAGCCGCGTGCTTGTCATCAGGAGTGCCAAGACCGGTGAGTCGGTGAGCTACGGCGCTGCGTACAATTGCACCCGCGACAGCCGGATTGCGGTCTGCGGCGTGGGCTATGCCGACGGCTTTCACCGCTCGGCCTCGGGCGCCGGCGTGCCGCTGCGTTCCGCGGTGCCCCAGGGCGCGTACGGCGCAATCAACGGCGTTCGTGTTCCGGTGGTCGGCAAGATCACCATGGACCTGACCATGTTCGATGTGACTGATCTGCCCGAAGATGCCGTCAACACCGGCGACTGGATTGAACTTCTGGGTCCGACCATCAATGTCGAAGAGGCAGCCCGCGCCGCCGGAACCATCAGCTATGAGTTGCTCACCAGTCTCGGGCGTCGACATGCCCGCAGCTATGTCGCCTGAATTGCAACGGATTGAGCACTCCGGAATTAAGCGCTGCCCTTGGTGAGAACCGGTGCGACCGTTACCAGCCTCCACCGGCTCGCTTCAATGACCACAAAAAGGAGAACAAACAGTGGACAAACCGCCATCTTCCTGACAAACCGGCAACAGCAACAAAGGGACCCGAGATTTGGCCAAGACCCGTACTCAATTCGTCTGCCAGTCCTGTGGCACCATCCATTCCCGATGGGCAGGGAAATGCGATGGCTGCGGCGAATGGAACACCATTGTCGAAGATGATCCGGCCGGCGGCATCGGCGGCGGCCCGGGAGCTGCAGCGCGCAAGGGCCGTGCCGTGGCGCTGGCCAGCCTTTCGGGCGAAATCGAGGAAGCGCCGCGCATCTCCACGCTTGTCGGTGAACTCGACCGGGTCACCGGCGGCGGCTTCGTGCGTGGATCGGCGGTGCTGGTCGGCGGCGATCCCGGCATCGGCAAATCGACGCTTCTGATGCAGGCCGCAGCAGCTCTTGCCCGCCAGGGCCACCGGGTCATCTATGTTTCAGGGGAGGAGGCGGTCGCCCAGGTGCGACTGAGGGCGCAACGGCTGGGTGCGGCTGATTCGGGCGTATTGCTTGCCGCCGAAACCAATGTCGAGGACATTCTCGCCACCCTGGCCGATGGCAAACGTCCCGATTTCGTCATCATTGATTCGATCCAGACCCTGTGGAGCGATCTTGCCGGATCGGCACCGGGCACGGTTACCCAGGTGCGCACCGGCGTGCATGCCATGGTGCGCTACGCCAAGCAGACCGGAGCCGCCATGGTTCTGGTCGGCCACGTCACCAAGGACGGGCAGATCGCCGGTCCCCGCGTGGTCGAGCACATGGTCGATGCGGTGCTGTATTTCGAAGGCGACCGCGGCCATCACTACCGCATCCTGCGCACCGTCAAGAACCGCTTTGGCGCGACCGACGAGATCGGCGTTTTCGAAATGTCCGACAAGGGGCTGCGCGAAGTCGCCAATCCGTCGGAGCTGTTTCTGGGCGAACGCAACGCCAAGTCCCCCGGCGCGGCGGTGTTCGCCGGCATCGAAGGCACACGGCCAGTGCTGGTCGAGGTCCAGGCGCTGGTCGCTCCCTCAAGTCTCGGCACGCCGCGCCGCGCCGTGATCGGCTGGGATTCCTCAAGGCTGGCGATGATCCTGGCGGTGCTCGAAGCCCATTGCGGGGTGCGGCTTGGCAGCCATGATGTGTATCTCAATATCGCCGGCGGCTACCGGATCAGCGAACCGGCGGCCGATCTGGCAGTGGCGGCCGCCCTTGTTTCCTCGCTCGCCGGGCTTGCCCTTCCCGCCGATTGCGTCTATTTCGGCGAAGTCAGTCTGTCGGGAGCCATCAGGCCGGTTGCGCAAACGGCTTTGCGGTTGAAGGAATCCGAGAAACTGGGGTTCGCCAACGCAGTGTTGCCGTCAGGTTCAGCCGATCTGCCGTCCAAATCCGGCGCGGGTTTGTCCCAGATGGAAACGCTGGCGGATCTGGTGGCCCGCATTGCCGGTTCCAAAGCTGCGCTTGTGACCGAAGGCGACGTGGACGAAAACTGAATTCAGCCCATCCGGGCGCCTTAAGCGGCGATCATGGGCAGAGCCTGAACGGAACGCGATTAAATGCCTATTACCCTTCTCGACGGCATCCTGCTCGGCATCACCCTGTTTTCGGCGGTGCTTGCCATGGTTCGCGGCTTTTCTCGCGAGGTTCTGGCCGTGGCGTCCTGGATCGCAGCCGCTGCCGCGGCCTATTTCCTCTACCCGATCCTTACCCCGTTTGCCTTGAAATACACCTCGTCCGACAAGGTCGCGATGATCGGATCGGCCGCCGTGGTCTTTCTTATCGCCCTGATCCTGGTGTCCTATATCACCATGCGGATTGCCGATTTCATTATCGACAGCCGCGTCGGCGCGCTTGACCGGACGCTGGGCTTCGTCTTTGGTGCGGCCCGCGGCGTTCTGCTTGTTGTTGTCGCCATGCTGTTCTTCAACTGGCTGGTGGCGGCGCCGAAACAGCCTGAATGGGTTACCACAGCGAAATCGAAGCCGATGCTCGATTCGCTTGGCACAAAATTGATCAACATGTTGCCCGATGATGCGGACGCAACGATCCTTGAGCGCCTGCGCGGCAAAGGTACCGATGAACCTTTGGCCGAAGACGCCCCCGCGACAAGCGGATGACTGATTCCGTCCGGGACCAATCCGGCCGGTTGATATAAAGGTTCGACACCGATGACTGACACTGGCATGACACCGGTCGACAGCGAAGCCGACTGTTTCCATGACGAATGTGGCGTGTTCGGAATTTTCGGCAAGTCCGAAGCCGCCGCCGTCGTGACCCTGGGCCTTCACGCGCTCCAGCATCGCGGCCAGGAGGCCGCGGGCATTGTCGCCTTCGATGGAACGCAATTTTCCGTCGAGCGCCATGTCGGGCTGATCGGCGACACCTTCACCAAGCGCTCGGTGATGGACCGGTTGCCTGGCGACCGCGCCATCGGCCACACCCGCTATTCCACCACCGGTGGCGAGGGCCTGCGCAATGTCCAGCCGTTCTTTGCCGAATTTGCCGGCGGCGGTTTCGCCATCGCCCATAACGGCAATATCACCAACGCGCTCACCGTCCAGCGCGAACTGCAAAAGCGCGGCTCGATCTTCTCGTCGACATCCGACACCGAAACCATCCTGCATCTGATCGCCGTCAGCGAAAAAACCCGGATCGTGCCGAAGTTCATCGATGCGCTTTCGCGGATTGAAGGCGCATATTCGCTTGTCGGCCTGTCCGAGAAGAAGATGATCGGCGCGCGCGACCCGCTCGGTATCAGGCCGCTGTGCATCGGCGATCTCGACGGCGCCTATATCCTGGCGTCGGAGACCTGCGCGCTCGACATTATCGGCGCCCGCTTTGTCCGCGACGTTCAGCCCGGCGAGGTGGTGGTGATCACCAGCAAGGGAATAGAGAGCCATTTTCCCTTCGAGAAACAGTCGCCACGCCTGTGCATTTTCGAATACGTCTATTTTGCCCGCCCCGACTCGACCATCGAGAACCGCAATGTCTACGAGGCGCGCAAGAAGATCGGCGAGGAACTGGCCAAGGAATGCCCGGTCGATGCCGATGTCATCATTCCGGTTCCCGATTCGGGCACACCGGCGGCCATCGGCTTTTCCCAGCAGACAGGCCTGCCTTTCGAACTCGGCATCATCCGCAACCATTACGTCGGTCGCACCTTCATCGCGCCGTCGTCCGAGATCCGCCACATGGGCGTCAAGCTCAAGCTCAATCCCAACAAGAACATGATTGAGGGCAAACGCGTGGTGCTGGTTGACGATTCCATTGTCCGCGGCACCACAAGCCAGAAGATCGTGAAGCTGGTGCGCGAAGCCGGCGCGCGGGAAGTGCATATGCGCATCGCCTCCCCGCCAACCATGTCGTCGTGCTTCTACGGCGTCGATACCCCGGAGAAATCCAAGCTTCTCGCCTCACGCATGTCGGTCGACGCCATGGCGGACTTCATCCGGGTGGACAGCCTCGGCTTCGTCTCGATCGATGGTCTTTACCGGGCCGTGCGCGAACCGGGCCGCAATGCGGAATGCCCGCAATTCTGCGATGCCTGTTTTACCGGAGACTACCCGACAGTCCTCACCGATCAGGAAGATCTGGACAATGTGCGCGGCTTGTCGCTGCTGGCCAACAACGGATAAACTGGGATCATGGCATTGCTTGAAGGACGTATCGCGCTGGTCACCGGCGCTTCCCGCGGAATCGGTTACGCGACCGCGCTGGCGCTCGCCAGACAGGGCGCACATGTGATCGCGGTGGCCCGCACCTCGGGCGGTCTCGAGGAACTCGATGACGCGATCCAGACCGCCGGCGGAAGCGCCACGCTGGTACCGATGGACCTGACCGACATGCCGGCCATCGACCGGTTGGGCGCCGCCATCAATGACCGCTGGGGCAAGCTCGACATTCTCGTCGCCAATGCCGGCGTGCTCGGCGTCATCTCTCCCGTCGGCCATGTCGAAGCCAAGGTGTTCGACAAGGTGATGACAGTCAACGTCACCGCCACCTGGCGGGTGATCCGCTCGGTCGAACCACTGTTGATCAAATCCGATGCCGGCCGCGCCCTGATCCTGTCCTCCGGCGTGGCCCACTCCGCACGCCCCTTCTGGGGCCCTTACGCCGCATCAAAGGCTGCGGTCGAGACGCTGGCGCGTGTCTGGGCGGCGGAAACCGAGAAGACCTCGCTCAAGGTCAATTCGATTGACCCCGGCGCCACCCGCACGGCAATGCGGGCGCAGGCTTTTCCGGGCGAGAAGCCCGAAACCCTGCCGCAACCTGCCGAAGTTGCCGCCAAACTGGTGCCGCTCTGCGGACCGGACTGCACCGTGACCGGCAAGCTGTTCCGCGTCGCGGAAAACCGCTTCTTCGATTACCGGCTGCCCGAATAGCGCCACGGCTCCACCGCACGACCAACTGACAGCTTCCATTCACACAAGATCGGCTCTAGGCTTCCCGGGTGAGGCATTTGACTGATCGGCATGCGGGTGCGGATCAGAATGTGGTGGAGGAGACCGCTCATGGCGGGTTTGGCAGCGACGCTGATCATTATATTGCTGGCTGCGGGACTGGCGGCCAGCCTGTGGACCGCGCGCCATCGCCAGGCAAGCCTGCCGCAGGCGGTTGCCCTGGTCAAGCTGAAGACCCTGTTCCGGCTGCGCCTGCCCGCAAGCCTTGGCTCCAGGCCGGCCGATACCGGTTCAAGCCGCCCGGTGATCCATGTCTATTCCCGTCAATCCGGGCTCGACGCGGCAGTGCTGTGGTCGGTGCTTGACCGAGAATGCCTGCACGTGCTGCACGAGGACGACCAGCGCTCGCTGGTTCTGTTCGGCATGCGATTGTTCGCCCGCACCGCTCCCGCCGGCGACACCGGCGCAATCGAGACCGCTCTTGCCGCGGGCACGCCGGTGACGCTTGCCTTTCCGCCTTCGATCGAACCGGCGCCGGAAACCCTGGCGCGATACAAGTCGCTGTCAGCCCTCGCGCGCGAGCACAAGGCGCAGATATCCGCCCTGCACGTCACCGGATCAAGGTTCTCGCGCTGGTCGGCACTCACCGGCGCCGAGGCGCCGCGTCACATGCTGCCGCGTTTCACGCTGACCGGGTCCGGCAGTCTCGATTTCGACGACATCGGCCCGCTGGACAATGGCGCCAGCGCGCCACGCGATGAAGACCGTGTGCATGATCTCATGGCGCTGGCGCGGTTTCGCGGCAACGACTTCGATCTCGGCCTGTTCCTGGCGTTTCGCGACGCCGCCGACCGTTATGGCAAGGCTGGCCCCGTGCTCGAAGACGCACTCGGCGGCAGGTTGAGCTACAAAAAGCTCTTGATCGGGGCACGGGCGCTGGGCGTCCGGTTCGAGAAAATCAGCTTGCCCGGCGAAGCACTGGGGATACTCCTGCCCAATGCCAATGCGGTGATGGTCACCTTTCTGGCGCTTCAGTCCGCCGGGCGGGTCGCGGCCATGCTTAATTATACTGCGGGGTCGGCGGCACTTGTCTCGGCCCTGTCGACCGCAAAAATCCGCACCGTTCTCGCCAGCCGCGCCTTTGTCGACAAGGCCGGCCTCGAAGCCCAGGTGGCTGCCATCGAGCAAGCCGGTGTCAACATTGTCTGGCTTGAGGATCTGCGCGAGACCATCACGGCTCTGGAAAAGGCCGCCGCGTTCCTCAACTGGCGCAGACCAATCCGGCCGGTCAAGGCTTCCGATCCGGCGGTGATCCTGTTTACCTCCGGCTCCGAGGGCACGCCCAAGGGTGTGGTCCTCTCGCACGCCAACCTGCACGCCAATGCCGCGCAGGCCGAAGCCCGCATCGACATTTCGGTCCGTGACAAGCTTTTCAACGTGCTTCCGGTGTTCCATTCCTTTGGACTGACCGGCGGCGCCATCCTGCCGCTGCTCTTCGGCGTCAGGCTGTTTCTCTACCCCTCGCCGCTGCATTACCGGATCATTCCGGCAGTGGCGCGCGAGATCAAACCCTCGATCATGTTCGGCACCGACACGTTTCTGGCCGGTTATGCCCGCACCGCCGGGAACACCGATTTTCAAAGCCTGCGGCTGATCGTGGCGGGCGCCGAAGCGGTGCGGGCGCAAACCCGTCATGTTTACCAGGAACGCTTTGGCGCCATCATCGTCGAGGGTTTCGGCATGACCGAGGCCGCACCGGTCGCCGCGGTCAATTCCGGCAGCCATTTCAGGGACGGCACAGTCGGGCGTCTGCTGCCGGCGATGGCGCTCAGGCTCGAGCCGGTCGAAGGTATCAACGAGGGCGGCAGGCTGTTCGTCTCCGGCCCCAACGTCATGCTCGGCTACATGCTTGCCTCGGACCCCGGCAAACTCCAGCCGCTGGTGGGCGGCTGGCATGATTCCGGCGATATTGTCGCCGTCGACGAGGACGGCTACATCGCCATCCGGGGACGCGCCAAGCGCTTTGCCAAGATTGCCGGCGAAATGATCTCGCTCGGCGCCATCGAAATGATGGTCCAGAAGCTCTGGCCGGAGGATTTTCATGCCGCCGTCGCCGTGGAAGACAGCCGCAAGGGCGAGCGCATCGTGCTGGTGACGACCAGGATGCCGGCGCTACGCGAGGAGTTGCGCGACTACTCACGCCGCTTCGGCGCCACCGACCTGATGGTGCCGGGCGAAATCGTCAATGTGGCCCAGATCCCGGTGCTGGGTTCCGGCAAGACCGATTACGTCACCGCCCAGAAGATCGCCGACGAGTGGGTTCTGTCCCACCGCAGAAACAGCGACGCCACACAGGATGAGCGGTTTTAGACCACCGTACGGATACTCTCCCCCCTCACCCGGCATGAGCGTCTCGGTCAGTCTCCCGCCTTGTCGCTGGATTGTCCAACTTCCCCAGCAGCTTCTCCGCTGACATCCTTTGACTCGTTGAGGCGTGATTTGGGGCCGTATTTGCGCGACCAGGCCCGGGCGCCGAATGGCAGTGTCGCCAGATAGGCGATTGCCGTCAGGGTCAGCGTTTCCCAGGTGAAGCTCATCAGCAAGGACACATAGACAACGGCTATAAGGATGAAAGGCATCACCAGATCGCGGCGCACGCCGCCACTGATGCCCTTGCCGGAAAACACCGGCACCCGGCTCACCAGCAGAAATCCGATAAACATCGTGTAGGCAGCGGCAGCGAAGCCGGTGCTCTTGTCGATCGGCATCCCGAGAAACCCCAGATAGACCGGCAACAGCACCAGCAGAGCGCCCGCAGGCGCGGGTACACCGACAAAATAGTAGCTTTGCCAGGCCGATTTGACCGGGCGCTCGGAAATGACATTGAAGCGCGCCAGCCTCAAGCCGGCGGCGATGGTAAACACGATAGCCGCAATCCAGCCGAAGGAACGGGCCTGATCGAGAATGAAGACATACAGCACCAGCGCCGGGGCGACACCGAAATTGACGATGTCGGCGAGCGAATCCATCTGCGCGCCGAATTTGGTCTGGGCTTTCAAAAGCCGCGCCACCCGCCCGTCGACGCCATCCAGGAACGCCGCGATCAGCACCATGGCAACCGCCATCTCGAAGCGGTTCTCGAAAGCCAGACGAATCCCGGTCAGACCCGCGCAGATCGCCAGAACGGTGATCAGGTTGGGAATGAGCATCCTGAACGGGATTTCGCGCAGCCGCGGACCGCGCCCCTCGTCGAGCCCTTCTTCTTCCGGACCGTGAGGCTCAAAAGGCGGAAACGGCGTCTGCATACATTCTCCCCTGGCGTCAGGATCAGCAAGCCTAATCGCGGCGGCTGACCACTGGTCCCTTGTTCGATTCAAATTCGGCGAGCGTGGTTTCTCCGGCGATTGCGGTCTGCCCGACGCTGACCAGTGAACGCGCCGAGGCCGGCAGGAACACGTCAAGCCGCGAGCCGAACCTGATCAGTCCGAAGCGTTCGCCAGCGTCCAGCCGGTCGTTTTCATCAGCCCAGCACAAAATCCGCCGCGCCACCAGTCCCGCAATCTGGACAACACCGATCTGGCCATGACCGGTCTCAAGCACCAGCCCGCTGCGCTCATTCTCGCTGCTCGCCTTGTCGAGTTCGGCGTTGAGAAAAGAGCCTTTGGAATAGACCTTGCGCACGACGCGGCCTTTGACCGGCGCGCGGTTCACATGACAGTCGAACACGTTCATGAACACCGAAATGCGCAGCATCTCATCCGAACCCAGTCCCAGTTCCGCCGGCGGCATCATCCGCACCACCGACGACACCCTGCCATCGGCCGGGCTGATCACCAGATCATCGTCAAGCGGCGTGACCCGTTCCGGATCGCGAAAGAAATAGGCGCACCATGCAGTCAGCACCAGACCGATCCAGAACAGCGGATCGGCGATCAAACCCAGAAGCACCGAGGCAACGAAAAAACCGGCGACGAACTTGTAGCCCTCCCGGTGAACCGGAACCAGCGCATTGCGAACGCTGTCGATGATACTCATGTTGTCATCCCTGAAGTGTCTGTTGGCCGTGACTACATCAAATTGGGCCAAAGGGGAAACCACTTTAAGGGCCCAGGCGGCGCGATGGCAACAAATCCTGGCACCGGCCGGATGTTGGAGACTGGCGGCCGGCATCGAACTGCCGGCCCAACCGTCCCGAAACCTGCGTCAGGTTTCCCCGATCTCCGATGTGCGCCTGCGGGTAACGATGCCCATTTCGTCATTCTCGCGCATCCGCTTGAGTTGCTCCTCGGCTTCGGTTGCCTCACGCTGGCGATCCCACATCGAGCCATAGAGGCCCTTTTGCGTCAGAAGCTCGGCGTGTGTGCCACGCTCGGCGATCACTCCGTCCTTGAGCACGATGATTTCGTCAGCGCCGACAACCGTGGACAGCCGGTGAGCGATGACCAGGGTTGTCCGCCCCCTGGAGACGAAATCGAGTGCGGCCTGGATTTCCTGTTCGGTCGCGGTATCGAGCGCTGACGTCGCCTCATCAAGGATCAGGATCGGCGGCGCCTTGAGAATGGTACGGGCGATGGCAACGCGCTGCTTCTCGCCGCCGGAGAGCTTCAACCCGCGCTCGCCGACCATCGCTTTGAAACCTTCGGGCAGAGAGCGGATGAAACCGCCGATCTGGGCAAGATCCGCCGCCTGACCGATTTCCTTGTCGGTCGCGTCGATGCGGCCATAGCGGATGTTGTAGGCGATGGTGTCGTTAAACAGCACCGTGTCTTGCGGCACCATGCCAATGGCGGCGCGCAGGCTTTTCTGCGTCACATCGCGGACGTTCTGCCCGTCGATGGTGATGCGTCCCGACTGGATGTCGTAAAACCGGTACAACAGCCGCGAGATCGTCGATTTTCCGGCCCCCGAAGGCCCGACAATGGCGACGGTCTTGCCGGCAGGCACCTCGAAGGAGATTCCTTTCAGGATCGGCCGCGCCGGGTCGTAGCTGAAATGAACGTCGTCAAACCGGATCGCACCCTGATCGACAACCAGGGGCTTTGCATCAGGCGCGTCGGTCACCTCGGGCTCGACATCGAGCAGCGCGAACATCTGTTCGATGTCAGTCAGGCCCTGCCGGATTTCACGGTAGACGAAGCCGATGAAATTGAGCGGCACCGAAAGTTGCATCAGCATGGCGTTGATGAAGACGAAATCGCCGATTGTCTGCTCGCCGGCCTGAACCGCAAGCGCCGACATCACCATCATCACTGTCATGCCGAGCCCGAAGATCACGCCCTGGCCGGTGTTGAGCCAGCCGAGCGATGTCCAGACCTGGGTCGCCGACTTCTCGTAGGAGGCCATCGATTTGTCGAAACGCCGCGCCTCCATCTCCTCATTGCCGAAATATTTCACGGTCTCGTAGTTGAGCAGCGAATCGACCGATTTGGTGTTGGCGTCGGTATCCGACTGATTCATCGAACGGCGGATGGAGATGCGCCAGTCCGATGCGCGCACCGTAAACCAGATGTACAGCCACACGGTGACTGCTGTGACGGCAACATAACTCCAGCCATAGGCGACGCCGAAGATGATGGCGGTCAGGCCGAACTCAATGAGCGTCGGTGCTGTGTTGAGAATGGTGAACCGGACAATGGTCTCGATGCCCTTGGTGCCGCGCTCGATCACCCGCGACAGACCGCCGGTGCGGCGCTCGAGATGAAACCTCAGCGACAATTCGTGCATATGGACAAATGTCTTGAACGCCAGTTGCCGCACCGCGTGCTGACCGACCCGGGCAAACAGGGCGTCGCGCAACTGGTTGAAGCCCCATTGCACGATGCGCACGACATTGTAGGCGATCACCAGCATCACCGGCGTGGCGATCAATGCGGGCAGCCAGCTCGCGGCGGGCGAGCCGCCGTTCAGCGTATCGGTCGCCCATTTGAAGAAATACGGCACCGAGATCAGCACGATTTTCGACAACAGCAGGAAAAGCGTTGCCCACAAAACCCGCATCTTGAGATCCGGCCGGTCTGCCGGCCACATATACGGCCACAGGTTTTTCAGCGTGCCGAACGGGTTTCCTTGGTCAGCGGATACTGTCTTGGTAGCCAAAATCAAATGTCCTTTTGCCCGGCAGCCTGTGCGGATACGCCCGGCTTGGTTTGCCTGTCGCGGTGGTCGTCATCGCCGGCATGCTCGCATCCGCAGCCGCAGCATTGATCGAGAGTTTGTCCGATGACGCCAGCCAGTTCACGCACGGAGGCAGCGTTGATGGTGTAGCAGGAGCGTTGCTGTTGGGGCCGGTAACTGACCAGTTCTGCCTCGACCAGAATCTTGAGATGCTGCGACACCGTCGACTGCGCCAGCCCGGCGCGCCGCACCAGATCCTTGACGCAGCAGCTGTCGGCTGCCCCCAGTTGCCGCAGAAGACGCAGCCGCGCAGGATGGGCCAGCGCCGCAAGCTTGCGCGCCACTGTCTCATCTGTCGCAAAGATATCCGGATCAATCAACTTCATCGTTCATCGTTCATCGTTCATCGGCGATACACGATGAATGAGTATCGGTCAACAGCATCAGGGACGTTTTGAACCGTCCAGCAACTGCTGATGCAACGCCTCGGCATTGTCCAGCGGGCTTTCGGGAACGGAAAACACCTGGCCGGGCTTGATCCGGTCCGGATCCTGGATCTGTGACCGGTTCGCCACATAGATGGTGGTGTAGCGAACACCCTGGCCATAGGTCCGCCGGGAGATCTGCCACAGCGTGTCGCCGCGTCGAATGATCACGGCCCCGGGCGTCGAGGCCAGCGGCGCCTGCACGATGGTGCGCGGCTCGTCCTTCGTGCCACCACTGGCTGCGGCGGGCTCCGGGGCGTTGGCGGCGGCGACAGTGATGCTGGCCGGCCTGGACAATGCCGTTTCCGCATCCTTGAGCATTTCGCGCATTCTTGCGGGATCGGCAATCAGATCCACATCATTTGGCGTGGAAGACTGGTCCGCCCCCTCGGCAACAGGCGGATTGATCACCGTCAGCGCGGCTTCCGCCTGCGCCCGCATCGACTGCGCCATTGCCATGGCGTCATCGCTGCTGCCGGCGGGGAGGTCAGCCGTCGCAGCGGCTTTGAGTTTGGCGACCGCATCTTCATAGGCACCAGTCACAGCGTTCGTCTCAGCCGTCTCGGGCGCGGAAACCATTTGTCCAAGCCGCGACAGGGCTTCGAAAGACTCCTCGCGCATTTTCGAAAGGCCGGCGATGTCGGGCAGGATCAAACCCTGCGGGGCCGCGGACTTGCCGGAGTCTGAGCCGCCCGATGCGCCCTCGGATGGCGAAACCGCTGCAAGTGTGTCGCCTTCCGGACGGTTGAACGGCACGGTTGCCCGCAACACCGTCTCCTGTCCGCCAGGTTCCATCAGGTCGGCGTTGATGATGTGATCGCCAACGCTCAGTTCCGTGGTCGCCTCGATGATGAACCTGCCGGTTTCGTCAGCTTGCGCTGTCCCGATCACCACGCCGTCAGCCGAGACCCGGACTGAATATCCAGGCGTCGCCGAACCGGCAATGAAAATGCGCCCGCCTTCGATTTCCACGGCGTCAACGCGCACCTTTGCGTCGGCGGACAGGACGGACGACGCCGGGTCAGCAGCCGCCCCGGGAGCGGCCATGGCGATCTCCGCAGCCGCTTCAGGTTGCGCAACGTCCAGTTCGGTCCGGGACGCGTCAGCGGTGGGCCCGTCTTCATTCGCTGCTCCGGCAACCGGGGCGGTTTGATCGCTGGCCGCGACCTCCGCTGCCGGTGCATTTTCAGCTCCGGCCTCGGGGGCGGAAGTGGTCAGCAACGAGGAAGCGTCCGGCAGCGCCGGTGTCTGAATGGCTGGCGACGCGGCGGAACCGGCATCTGCAGCGTCGGCTGCTGCTTCAGTCCCGGTTTGCGTTTCGGACGCAACTTCGCCGCCGGCGTTCTGCTGTGCGGGCGAAACCGTTTCACCAGGTACGCTCTCCGGCGCGGCGGATGCCGTTTCCACCGGTTCGCTGCTCGCGGCAGCCTCAGGCTGCGCGATGATCCGGCTTGCCTTGCCCGGTTTGCTCACCATGGCCAGCAACTCCCCGCTGGCGTCCTTTGGCACCGCGACCGTGGCGATCTCTTCAGAGAGACGCGTTTCACCGCCTTCACCAACAATCTGCAGCGTCAGCTGATAGTCGCCGGCTGCAAGCGGCGTGTCGAGAACCGCGACGAAATCACCGCTCGGCCCGACCTGTGTCGAGGCAATCACGCTCTCGCCGTTCATGATGTTGAGCGTGGTTCCAGGTTCGGCCTTTCCGGCGATCACGGTGGAACCGTCCGGTTCAACCCTGAGCACATCGAAACTCGGCGCGATCCAGGCATCCGCCCCGACCGGTTCGACGGGTTCGGCGCTGGCAACTTCAGTGATTGGCGTTTCGGGCTGCGCCGATTGCGGCTGTGTCGCATCGCCCTCAGCCAGACTGGACGCCGGCCCGGACTGGGTGGCCGTTTCGCCGCCGGTTTTGAAGATCTTGGGCGCGACAAAAAATGCGCCGATCGCCGCAGCGACCGCAAACCCTAAAAACGCCAGAAACCCAGCATTGCTCTTGTTCATATCATGCTCCGTAAAACCGGCAAAACCCCGGCTATTTGCGCAAAACCTATCTGGTTTGCATAAGCCGCACAAGAAAAAGCAGGGTGCACTGCAAACCCGGGGCTTGACCATGTGGCCGGGCCTATGTTCACTCGAGCCATGAACACACTTTCATCTGCCATCAAATCCATTTGCGTCTATTGCGGTTCCCAACCTGGCCGCGATACAGCCTACAAAACCGCCGCCCAGACACTGGGCCGTGCCATGGCCGAGAACGGCATCGACCTGGTCTATGGGGGCGGAACCAAGGGCATCATGGGCGCTGTGGCCGATGCAGTCATGTCGGCGGGCGGCAAGGCCATCGGCATCATCCCCGAATTCCTGATGGACAAGGAGGCCTCCCGCCATTCGCTTGGGAAATTGAGCGAGTTGCATGTCACCAGAAACATGCATGAGCGCAAGCACATGATGTTTGAACGATCCGACGCATTCGTCACCCTGCCCGGCGGTATCGGGACATTGGAAGAGATCATCGAAATCATGACCTGGGCACAACTGGGCAGGCACACCAAACCCATGGTGTTCGCCAATATCAACGGATTTTGGGATCCGCTCAATGCGCTGATCGGTCACATGACAGGTGAAGGCTTCATCCACACCGCCCACCTGGTCCAGCCTCTGGTGATCGATCAGGCAGAAGATATCGTGCCGGCCATCATGGCGCACGCGCGACAGCCCGCGGTTGGCGATGCCGCGGTGATCAACCGGATGTAAGCGCCGCTGCGGCGGCCTGGCGTGCCTTGCGGTTACGCAACAGCGATGATGTGTAAATTGCCAGCGCCATCCAGATCAGGATGAACGCGGCCATCTTGTACAGCCCGAACGGCTCCTTGAAGATAAACACCGCGATGATGAAGATCAGGGTCGGCGCGATGTACTGCATGATGCCGATGGTCGACAGCCTCAACAGCTTGGCGCCGTTGGCATAGATCATCAGCGGCACTGCCGTGACCACACCACAGCCAAGCAGCAACAAGACGTCCGTCATCCCGGTATCGCCGAAATGGCCTGTTCCGTTGGCCTCGACATAGGCAATATATCCGATCGCGGGAACAGTCAGGATCAACACTTCGAGAAAGAACCCCTGATTGGGACCGATTGGCAGCGATTTCTTGAAATAGGCGTAAAACCCCCAGCTTCCGGCCAATCCGACGGAGACCCAGGGCACTCCGCCCGACTCCCAGGCAAGCAGCGCTACGGCGGCAACCGCCAGCGCAATGGAAATCATCTGCTGGCGGTCGAGCTTCTCCTTGAGCAGCACCGCCGCGAGGAAAATCGAAAACAGCGGATTGATGTAGTAGCCAAGCGCCGCCTCGACTGTCCGGCCCGCGCCGATCGACCAGACATAGATGCCCCAGTTGATCGTGATGATGGACGCCGTCACCATCGCCATCATCAGCGTACGTGGGGTTTTGAGCGCTATCCGGATGTCATTTGTCCGGCCAAGCAGGATCAGCACGATCGCCGCAATCGGCACAGACCAGACCACCCTGTGCGCCACGACCTCCACGGCGGGAATATGCGCCACCGCCTTCATGTAGAACGGCAGGAAACCCCACAACAGATAGGCAACCAGTGCGAAGGCAAAGCCGCGCGGCGTGTCTTCGTCATAAGCCGCCGGAGCCGTTTTGATCGCCATGAGGGTACCCGCCCGTTATTCGTGTTTGGATGAGACGCATATGGCAAGCCGCGTGAATGAGCAAATTCATTCCGCTGAACAATCGCGGACTGGCCACGGGGGCGGGACGGCCTCCCGAAACCTGACCCGAGCAGCTACGACGCTCTATTCCGCCGCCGCCCGGCCCGCCATGTCCCGGTTCTTCATCAGCTTGAACACGATCGAATCCATCAATGCCTGGAACGAGGCGTCGATGATGTTGTCGGAGACGCCCACCGTCCACCAGCGCGCGCCCGCGCCGTCGGCGGATTCAATCAGCACGCGGGTGATCGCCTCGGTGCCGCCATTGAGGATGCGTACCTTGTAGTCGGCCAGTTCCAGATCGGCGATCTCCGACTGGTAGACACCGAGATCCTTGCGAAGCGCGATGTCGAGCGCGTTGACCGGGCCGTGACCCTCGGCCACCGACATCATCTCGACGCCGTCGACCACCAGTTTGACCACGGCTTCCGAGACTGTCCTGATCCGGCCCATGGCATCGAACCGGCGCTCCACCATCACCCGGAAACTGGTGACCGAGAAGAATTCCGGCACGCGGCCAAGGGTGCGGTGCGCCAGGAGTTCGAAACTCGCGTCCGCCCCCTCGTACGCATAGCCAGTAGCCTCGCGTTCCTTGACCAGACTGATCAGCTTGTCGAGCTTCGGATCGTTCTTGCCGACCTCGATGCCGCGCTGCTTGAGCGCATTGATGAAGTTGGATTTGCCGCCCTGATCGGACACCATCACCTTGCGGAAATTGCCGACACTTTCGGGCGGCACATGTTCGTAGGTCCGGGGATCTTTCAGCAGCGCCGAAGCATGGATGCCCGCCTTGGTGGCGAACGCCGAAGCCCCGACATAGGGCGATTGCGTCGCCGGCGAGCGGTTGAGCAACTCGTCGAATCCGTGGCTGAGCGGCGTCAGGCCCAGAAGCTTGTCTTCGGTAATCCCTGTCTCGAAGCGCGCCGAGTAGACCGGTTTGAGCGCAAGCGTGGCGATCAGGGTGATCAGGTTGGCGTTGCCGCACCGCTCGCCGATGCCGTTGAGCGTGCCCTGGATCTGCCGCACGCCGGCTTCCACCGCCGCGAGCGAATTGGCAACGGCCTGTCCGGTGTCGTTATGGGCATGAATGCCGAGCCGGTCGCCGGGAATCCCCTCTGCGATCAACGCACCAACTATCTCGGTGATTTCGGAGGGTTGCGCGCCGCCATTGGTGTCGCACAGCACGATCCAGCGCGCGCCGGATTCATGCGCAGCCTTCGCGCAGGCCACCGCGTAACCCCGGTTGGCCTTGTAGCCATCGAAGAAATGCTCGCAATCGACCATCGCTTCCTTGCCGGCGGCAGTTACAGCTTGCACCGACTCCGAGATCGACTGCAGGTTTTCTTCATTGGTGCAGCCGAGCGCCACCTTGACGTGGTAATCCCAGCTCTTGGCGACGAGGCAGACCGCATCGCTCGCCGCCTGAATGAGTCCGGCAAGCCCAGGATCATTGGATGCGGAAACACCGGCACGCTTGGTCATGCCGAAGGCCACGAACGCTGCCTTCTCCGTGCGGTTTTTGGCAAAGAACGCCGTGTCGGTCGGATTGGCACCGGGATAACCGCCCTCGACATAATCAATCCCGAAATCATCCAGCATCCTGGCGATGGCGATCTTGTCCTCGACGGAAAAATCGATGCCCGGCGTCTGCTGGCCGTCTCTCAGGGTTGTGTCGAAAAGATAGATGCGTTGCTTGTCACTCATGTGTCTGCCTTGCCCGCAAACCTGTCGGTCGCACGGATCAGCTGGTCAAGAATGCCGGGTTCCGAAAAAGCATGTCCGGCCCCCTCGATCAGGTGAAACCCGGCCCGTGGCCAGGCCTCGTGCAATTGCCAGGCAATGCGCACCGGGCACGGCATGTCATATCGGCCATGCACGATGACGCCGTCGATGCCGGCGAGCTTGTGGGCATCGCGCAGTAATTGCCCCTCTTCCAGCCAGCCGGCATGAACAAAGAAATGGTTTTCGATCCGTGCGAACGCCAGAGCGAATTGATCCTCATGGAACTTGTCGCTGGTCGAGGGTTCGGGCATGAGCGTGATGGTCTCGCCCTCCCAGCCGCTCCAGGCCTTGGCCGCGGCGATCTGCTCAGCCGGATCATCGCCCACCAGCCGCTTGCGATAGGCTGTCATCAGGTCGCCGCGCTCGGCTTGCGGGATCGGCGCCAGAAACCGTTCCCACTTGTCGGGAAACATCTCCGAGACGCCGAACTGATAGTACCAGTCAAGCTCGGCCTTTGTCAGCGTATAGATGCCGCGCACCACCAGTTCGCTCACCCGCTCCGGATGGGTCTCGGCATAGGCCAGTGCCAGCGTCGACCCCCAGGAGCCGCCGAACACCAGCCATTTTTCGAACCCCGCCATTTCCCGCAATCGCTCGATATCGGCCACCAGATGCCAGGTGGTGTTGTTGTCAAGCGAGGCGAATGGGGTTGATTGCCCGCAGCCGCGCTGGTCGAACAGGATCACGTCATAAAGTGCGGGATCAAACAGCCGCCGGTGCACCGGACCAAAGCCGCCGCCCGGGCCGCCATGCAGAAACACCGCAGGCTTGCCCCCCCTGGTGCCAACCCGCTCCCAGTAAACCTGATGGCCGTCGCCGGTATCGAGATAGCCGGTCTCGAACGGTTCGATCTCCGGGTAAAGTGCGCGTAAAGTGCTCATGCTGTCAGCTCCAATTGACCCAGATGACAACCGCGGCTGTCACCACAACTACAAAAACGCCCTTGCCGATCAGACCGTAAAGCAGCCATTTCGGCATTTCCGTGCCCGGCTTGCGCTCGCTCATCCGGTGCGCTCCGGTGGCCAGGTGCCGGTATCGTGATCCGGGTGCTGATAATTGACCAGCGTTTGAAGGAAGGCGACCGCCTCCGTGTCTTCCATGGTGTGCCGCTCGGGAAGCGCAGGGATGCTGTCGCACCAGGGCCGTTTGCCTTCCACACCATAGGCAATCACCGGCGGCACGGCGTCCGGATCATCGAACGCCAGCACCGACAGCGCCAACCCGTCCGGCGCATCATAGGCCAGCGGCGTGCCGCAGGCGCTGCAAAAGCCGCGCCGCGCTGCATTCGAGCTTTGAAACCATGACGGTGCGCCGCGCGTCCATTGCATGCTTGCCAGGCCCACCGAAACCAGCGCCAGCGCCTGGCTGACCGAGGCCTTCTGGCACATCCGGCAATAGCACACCGACGACGTGCCGGGTGCTCCGCTCAGGCGAAACCGAATTGCGCCGCACTGGCAACCGCCGGTTAGGGGTTGAGGGCTCATGGCTTGTCTTCCACCGGCCAGACGCCGGTGTCGTGATCGGGGTGCTGATGGTTGGTCGAGGCAACCTCGGCGAGGTTGACGCCATCATCTTCGGGATCGTCCATGGAAATCTCTGCCGGTATGGACAGGACTTCGCACAGGAATGGAATCCGGTTTTCCGCACCGAACTGGTGCTCCGGACGGATGGTGAGCGGATTATCGAGCGATCCGAGCGTCACATTGGTGTTGTCACGAGCCATGGCTTCATAGATCAGCGGCGTTCCACACATGGAGCAAAACCCGCGCCTTGACGGCTCGGAGGAGCGGAACCAGGATATTTCACCGCGAGTGACGATGAAATCGGCCTTGTCGACGCTGGCCAGCGCCATGAAATAATTACCGCTCGCCTTCTGGCACATCCGACAGTGACAGGTGTGCGGCAGGAAGGTCGGGCCCGTAATCCGGTAGCGCACCGCGCCACACTGGCAGCCGCCGGTTAGGGTTTGAGTGCTCATGGCTTGTCCTCCACCGGCCAGACGCCGGTGTCGTGATCGGGGTGCTGATGGTTGGTCGAGGCGATGCTCGCAAGCCCTCCCGGCAGATCATCACGGTCGACAGTCTTGCCCGGCAAGCTGCCGAGCGCTGCATGAAACGGCACCCGCGTCTCAATCCCGTCATGAGCGATCGGTGGAAACGCCGAGGGATCATCAAGACTGCCCAGCGTCACCGCGAGACCATCCGATTGCAGCGTATCGAAAAACAGCGGTGTGCCGCAATCGCGACAAAAACCGCGCCGCACCGGATCGGAGGACTGAAACCAGCCCGGCTCGCCGCGGGTGATGGTGAGCATCTCACCGGGCGCAAACCCGAGCGGCATGAAATAATTCCCCGCTGCCTTCTGGCACATGCGGCAATGGCACAGATGCGGGTAGTCGAGAGCACCCTCGACGCGGTAACGCACCGCGCCGCACTGGCAACCGCCGTTGTGGATGGAAGTCATTGCTCGTCCTCCGGCTCAAAGCAGACGGCCTCGATGTTGTGGCCTTCCGGGTCGGTGATGAAAGCTGCGTAGTATTCCGGGTGATAGATCTCGCGAATGCCCGGCGCGCCGTTGTCGCTCCCGCCATGGGCAAGTCCGGCAGCGTGAAAAGCGCGAACGGCTCTGCGTGTGTCTGTGCGAAAGCAGATATGGGCGGATGGCGTCTGCGGTCCGTCCTCGGCAAGCCAGAGCTGGCCCTTGCGGCCAATGCCAAACCCGGCATGGGCGACCGATCCGGATTGCTCCGCCGTCACCTCGCCGACCAGCTCCATGCCAAGCTCGGCAAGAATGGCCGCATAAAACCGCTTGGCCCTGTCCATGTCGGCAACGCTGAGACTGACATGATCCAGCATCATTTTGAGTTCAGTGGTCATCGCCGGGCCTCGCAACCAATCTCAGGATATGCGTGCAGACATTGTCGATGTCGCTGAGCACGTCGTCGTTCCAGAAGCGAACGACCTTCCATCCCCGCCGTTCGAGATAATTTGTTCGCGCCTGGTCGTGGGTAGTTTTCGGCGTGCTGGCTGCCATCAACTTCGACGATGAGCTTGTGCTCGGGACAGGCGAAATCAGCGATAAAGCGCCCTATCGGCACTTGCCGCCGAAACCCCAGCCCCATCAACCGATGCGCCCTGAGTTCATTCCACAGTTTGAGTTCCGCCTCGGTCATGGCACTGCGCATACGGCGCGCATTGCGTCTGAGATGCGGCGGCACTTTGCTGTGTGGAAAGTTACCCCCCTCTGTCACTGCGTGACATCTCCCCCGCAAGGGGGGAGATCGGCGTGCCGAAAGATCACGCCTCAATAGCATCACCGCATTTGCAATTGAAACGCAACCTGAGATGGAAACTCCGGCTGGCATGGGTGCAATCCGGCGATTTTTCCCGCCACCAGAACTTTGAACATATACGGGGTTCGGCTTTCCATCCCGGTGGAAGCACACAGCCCCCAATCTCCCCCCTTGCGGGGGAGATGTCGGCGTAGACGACAGAGGGGGGTAAAGCTGCAATCTCACCGCTTGACTTCCCAGGTCGTCACCCGCTCGCCGGTCTGAGGATCCTTGCCGTCCTTGAGCTGAATGCCCTTGGCAAGAAGCTCGTCACGGATCTTGTCGGCTTCGGCCCAGTTTTTCGCGGCGATGAGGGCGAGGCGCTGATCGACAATAGCCTGCACCTGATCCACAACTCCCGACGGCAGCGCGTTAGTCTGTTCGGTGTCTACAAACAATCCGGCGATGTTCAGGAGAGTAACAACTTTGTACACTTCCACCTGTGTGGAACCATCAGTAAGGTTGAAATCTCCCTCAAGAATAGCGCGAGTTGAGTGATCCAGAAAGCGCTTGAGATTGGGGGTGTTTAGATCATCATAGACCGAAAGCCCCAGAGAAGGAGCAATGGCAATTTGCTCAATTTCGGCTTCTGCCCAAGGGAAGGCTATCTGATAGTTGCGATCAACGACGTTGAGCGAGATTGCTCCCTCAGCAACTAGAAGCGCTAGAGCCTTCCTATATTTTTCAATAACAGCCTCCGCCTCCTCCAGCCGCTTCACGCTGAAATCAATCGGCTCGCGATAATGCGTCATCAGCATCGCCAGCCGCAGCACTTCGCCGGGCCATTTGCGGCCGCCGAATTTTTCGGTCTCTAGGAGGTCGGCGATGGTGACGAAGTTGCCGTCGGATTTTGACATCTTCTTGCCTTCGACCTGCAAAAAACCGTTGTGCATCCACAGGTTTGCCATCCGGTCATTGCCGTGGGCGCAGCAGGACTGCGCGATCTCGTTTTCGTGGTGCGGGAAGATCAGATCCAGTCCGCCGCCGTGAATATCGAAGGTCTGCCCCAGATGATGCTCGCTCATCACCGAGCATTCAATGTGCCAGCCGGGGCGGCCGTGGATGGTTGTGGTCTCGCCGCCATCGGTGAAGGTTGCATCCCAACCCGGCTCGTCGCTTGTGGACTCTTTCCACAGCACGAAATCGCCCGGATTGCGCTTGTGGTCTTCGACCGCGATGCGGGCGCCGGCCTGCTGGTCCTCGAGCTTGCGGTTGGACAGCTTGCCGTAATCGGGCATCGAGCCCACCGCAAACAGCACTTCGCGGCCCTCGCGGCCCGTGGTCACATAGGCGTTGCCCTTGCCAATCAGCGTCTGGATCATCCTGATCATACCGTCGATATGGGCAGTCGCGCGCGGCTCGAATGTCGGCTCCAGGCATCCGAGCGCCGCCGCATCCTTGTGGAACCGCTCGGCGGTCTTTTCGGTCACCCTGGCGATCGCTTCGTTCAGCGGCAAATCGGGATAATCCCGCAGCGCCCGGGCGTTGATCTTGTCGTCAACGTCGGTGATGTTGCGCACATAGGTGACGTGATCCTCGCCATAGACATGGCGCAGCAGCCGGTAGAGCACATCGAACACGATCAGCGGCCTTGCGTTGCCGATATGGGCGTAATCATAGACCGTCGGGCCGCAGACATACATCCGCACATTGTCCGGATCGATCGGCGTAAACTCTTCCTTGACCCGCGTCAGCGTGTTCCAGAATTTGAGGTCGGTCATGTCCACTCCCGATGCCAGCACCCTGGCCCGGGTCGTTTGTCCTGTATGGTGAGAAGACGAAAACGGCCGAGCCAGCGAAGCGCTAGCGAATAATGATGCCGCAAATGCAGATGGCGCGTGCGCCGTGTGCCGTTTTCATGCTGGTCTTATCTCCGATTGCGCGGGCCCGGTCAAGATGCCGGAGAGCTGCGTTCAGACAGCGAAAAAACGATAGAGCAGCGACACCGACAGTGCCGCCATGACAGCTGCGATCAGCCCGTCGAGCACCCGCCAGGCCGATGCTCTGGCAAACAAGGGTTCCAGCACCCGCGCACCGTAGCCGAGCCCGAAGAACCAGATGAACGAAGCCGACATCGCCCCGATGGCAAACGCCAGCCGCGCGGTGCCCTCGTAACGGCCGCTCAAACCGCCGACCAGCAGCACCGTGTCGAGATAGACATGCGGATTGAGAAAGGTGAAGGCGAGACAGGTCAGCACCGCAGTCTTCAGCGATCCCGGACCGGATTTGGCCGCCTCAAGTCCTGATGGCGAGATCGCCCGCTTCAGCGCCATAAACGCATAGACCGCAAGAAACGCCGCGCCGCCAAGTGTGACCACACCAATCAGGATTTGTGAGCCCGAAATGATCGCGCCCAGCCCGGCGACGCCGAGCCCGATCAGCACCGCGTCCGACAGCGCGCAGATCAGGCACAGGCTGAACACGTGCTGGCGCAGCAGCCCCTGGCGCAGGATGAAGGCGTTTTGCGCGCCGATGGCGATGATCAGCGAGCCGCCGAGCAGCAGGCCGGAGAAAGCGGGGGCGTAGAGAGGCGTCATCGGGTCAGAACAATTTCAACTGGTCGGAGGCAGGAGGCGGCGCTTTGGCCTGGCGAACCGGTTTGGCCGGTTCGGGCGGCGCAATATCACCGGTGGCGGGCTTTTGCACCTCAGAGCCGCTGTTGGCAACCTTGTTGACCAGGTCGGAGACGCGGATCGCCTCGAAATAATCATCCGGCGCCGGCGCCATCAGGTCGCTCACATGGCGCGGTTCCTGGTTGAGACAATCCAACCAGCGCGAAAAATCTTGCGGACGGATCACCACCGGCATCCGGTCATGCACTTGCGCGATCATCTGGCTGGCAGCCGTGGTCAGCACCGCGGCGGTGTCGATCTCCGCCCCGTCGGCGCTCATATAGGTTTCCATCAGCCCGCCAAAGGCGACGATGCCGCCCTGTTTCGGCCTGATCCAGTAAGGGATGGACTTCTCTTTCGCGCCCTTGGGCGGACGATGCCATTCATAAAATCCCGATGCCGCGATCAGCACCCGGCGGTGCCGCATGGCGGCGCGGAAAGAGGCCTTTTCAGCCGCCGTTTCAGACCGCGCATTGATCAGCAGCGGAAAATCCGCCGGATCCTTGACCCATCCCGGCAAGAACCCCCAGCGCGCCAACAGCGCCCTCCGGTCGGTGCGGTTGTCGCCTTCGGCGCGGCGGCGGTCACCGGCGATGATCAGGATCGGCTGGGTCGGCGCAATGTTGTAGCGCGGCGGGAAATCCTCGATCTCCTCGAGCCCGAACAGTTCCTGCACCTCTTGAGGGCTTGCTGTCAGTGAAAAACGGCCACACATTGCCAATCCATGACGCAGGACAAAGACAGGGTCAAGCAATGAACACACAGGTCCCACAGACCGCCACCGCACCGGCGCTGGCGGTATCGGTGGCGCTTGAGCGCGGCGGCAAGTACCTGCTGGTGCTGCGCGCCAACCCGCCGGCCCAGCACATGTATGCCTTCCCCGGCGGGCGCGTTGATCCCGGCGAAACGCTGGAGGTCGCAGCCCTGCGCGAACTGGAGGAAGAAACCGGGCTGAAGGCTGCCAATCCCCGGGCTTTCGCCACATTCGACCTGCCATCGCGGGCGCCCGATGGCCGTCTGTCGTCGCATTTCCTGCTGACGGTGTTTATCGCCGACGATCCGGGCGGCGAGCCCCAGGCGCTCGATGACGCCAAGGCCGTGGGCTGGTTCACGCCGGCGCAAATCCGGACCCTGCCGACGCCTGAAAGCATGGTGACATGCATGGACATGCTGGCGACCGGCGGATCCGAAGCAACGACAGAGGTAAGATAACCCGCAGGCACAGACTGAACTTCAAGCAATCGTGAAACAGCTTGATTGGCATTGGCAGCTGTTTGCGCACGATACTCTGTTCATGCTTGGATTTACCGCGCGACAACCGGCCTCGACCGGACATGCCATCCACTCCGGCGCCATTGTTATCGCGCTGCTTGCAGCGTTGTTGCTGGCAGTTTCGACAATCAGTGCTGCGGCTCAGCCCGACCGTTGGCGCAGTGAGGGATGGACCACCGACTTTTCCAAATCAACCATCGATTTCGCTACTGTCATGTCAGGTGGCCCGCCCAAGGACGGCATTCCGCCGATTGACGACCCGGTGTTCCTGCCGGTCACTGAGGCCTCCGGCCTGGATGACAAGGAGCCGGTCATGTCGGTTGTCATCAATGGCGCGGCGCGGGCTTACCCGCTCAGAATCATGATCTGGCACGAAATCGTCAATGACACTCTGGCTGGTCAGCCGATTTCGGTGACCTATTGCCCGCTGTGCAATGCGGCCATCGTTTTTGGCCGGACGGTCGAGGGCGCGGTGACCAGTTTCGGAACCACCGGCAAACTGCGCAACTCGGATCTGGTCATGTATGACCGGGAAACCGAAAGCTGGTGGCAGCAATTCACCGGCGAAGCCATCACCGGATCCCGCACCGGGACCAAACTTGAAGTCATCCCCTCCCGGCTCGAATCCTGGCAGGTTTTCAGCACCCGTCATCCCGATGGCGAGGTTCTGGCGCCAAACAATGCCGGGTTGCGCGATTACGGCCGCAACCCCTATGCGGGCTATGACAGTTCCAGCGTTCCGTTTCTGTATCGCGGTGCCATGCCGGAAGGCATTGCGCCGCTGTCCTATGTTGTCGTGGTCCGCGAGGCATCTGAGCCCTTGGCGGTCTCCCTGGACAAGCTGCGCCGCGACAATGCTGTGACACTGGACGGTTTCGAATTTACCTGGGTTCCCGGCGTCCGCTCCGCGCTCGACACGTCAAGCATCGCCCAGGGCCGCGAAATCGGCAGCGTCACCGTGACCCGTGATGGCGTGGATGTGGCGCATGAACTGACCTTCGCCTTCGTCATCGGCGCTTTCCTGCCCCAGACCGTGATTGTGCAATAACCATGCCCGCCGATCCGGGATTTCATCGCGCGATATCTTGGTGTAAGGAGCAGCCATGTTCCGCCGCCCTGCCCTGATCCTGACCATCGTGTTGCCCGCAGCGCTTGTCTGCGGCATGCAAATCGCCTTGGCGCAAACGGAGGAAGAAGAGGCAACCGTCGTCGTGCCGGATTTGCCGCCGCCACCCTATGAGGCGAGGTTGCTCAGGCTGGCGGAAATCCTCGGCTCGGTTCAGTATCTGCGGACTCTTTGCAATTCCGACGAGGAAACCGGCTGGCGCGACAGCATGCAGGCGCTGCTCAATGCCGAAACCGCGGGAGAAGCCGACCGGCGCGAACAACTCACCGCCGGATACAATCGGGGGTATCGCGCCTTTGCCTCGGTCTACATCTCCTGTACCGACGCCGCCGTGGTCGCCGAGGAGCGGTACCGTCACGAAGGTGCAACACTTGTTGCCGAAATTGTCTCTCGCTATGGAAATTGAGGTTTTGTTAACTGATATCGTCGCAGCCCCGTGCCGAAACGGTTCAAGCCGTGTTAGGGTTGTTAATGACCTGGTAAGTAAGAGTTGGTTTGCATGACACATCCCACGACCCATACACCCGAGGAACTTGACGATCTGATCGTCCAGGAGAAGCTTCAGGTGGCGCTAGAATTGCAGCACGATGCCTGGGCGGAAAGCACGGCTGACGGCATAGAGCCGGAGATCATTGCCGATGCCGCGATGATCACCGCAATCAGGGAAACGGTCCGTGCCCTGGGCGAAGATCAGGCGGAAGCCCTGGTGGAATCGCTGCGGGAACGTATCCTTGCCGGCGAATTTTCACCCGAGCGTGTGCTCCAATAGAATTACCGGCGGGGAGACAAGTGGTCGACAAGCGCAAGCGCGAATGGAAAACCGGCGGACTGATGAACGTATCAGCCATGACTTTGGCGCTGGTGACGATCTTTTCCGCAAACCCCGCACTGGCATTGAGCGAGCTCAAGCAGGCGCACCCCGTCGAAACCGAGCAAGACACGGCTCCGCCGCCGCTGGATGAACCCCAGATTGGCCCCGATGGTGGTTTGCCGCAACCAAATCCGATCATCCGCACTGTTCCGCAATCGCAAAACCAGGACATGAACGCTGAACCCGGCATGGCCGTAGAGACCGATTCGGTTGACATCATCACCGATCCGGCTTTGTTGCCTGAACCCGCGCAACGCATGCGCGTACTGATCATTGAGGCCGCGGCCACCGGCAACATCGAAAATCTCCGCGCTCTGCTTGGCGCCGGCCCCACGGCCACGCAACTGGCCTTTGGCGAGATCGAAGCCGATCCGGTGCAGTATCTGCGCTCGATTTCAGGCGATGGCGAGGGCCAGGAAATCCTGGCAATCCTGATTGATCTGCTCAACACCGGCTTTGTCCGCGTCGACGCAGGCGAGCCCGGAGAAACCTTCGTATGGCCCTACTTCACGGCCTTGCGCCTTGAAGCCCTGACGCCACCGCAGAAGGTGGAACTGTTGCGCCTGGTCACCGCCGGTGACGTCGAGGATATGAAGGCTTACGGCGGTTACAATTTCTACCGGATCGGCATCTCGCCGGAGGGGCAGTGGCGCTTTTTCATCGCCGGCGACTGATCAACCCGACCCTTGCCCCCTGCCGCGCGACAGCCTACCTATCCCGGCAACACCCTTTGCCGACCAATCCGGAGTGCCCCACCGTGCCAGCCCTAGTCCTTTCCGACCGGAAGATCATACGTGTTGATGGCGCCGACGCCGAGCATTTCCTGCAGAACCTGATCACCGCCAATGTCGATGCGATCAAGACCGGGGAAGCGCGGCCCTCGGCGCTGCTGACCCCGCAGGGCAAGGTCCTGTTTGACTTCCTGATCTCGAAATCCGGCGAAACCGGATATGACTGCGACATCCGTGCTGATTGCGTGGCGGACTTCATTCGCAGGCTGACGCTTTACAAGCTCCGTGCCGCGGTAACGTTCGAAACACTCGACGATGTGCCGGTGATTGCCGGCTGGGATGGCGCCGCGCCGTTGGGCGCACTTGCCGACAAGAGGTTTCCGAAACAGGCCGGTGTCTGGCGGCTTTACGGAAGCGGATCGGTGCTCGATGCCGGCCTGGCTGACTGGGATGCAATCCGCATTGCTCATGGCGTAGCCGAATCCGGCGCCGATTTTGCCCTGTCGGATGTGTTTCCGCACGACATCATGATGGACAAGACCGAAGGCGTGGATTTCAAGAAGGGCTGTTATGTTGGCCAGGAAGTGGTCTCGCGCATGCAGCATCGCGGCACCGCGCGGCGCCGGGTGGCGACCGTCACCGCCCCGACAGCCCTGCCTGCACGCGGCGAAGATGGAACAGCCGCCACCATTCTGGCGGGCAACAAGCCGGTGGGCAGCCTCGGCTCCGTCGCCGGCAACGAAGGCCTTGCCATTGTGCGAACCGACCGGGTCGCCGACGCGGCTGCCCAGAACATTGTGCTGACAGTCGCCGGGCAGCCTGTCACCCTGGCCTTGCCAGCCTGGTCAGGTCTGTCGTTTGACAGCGGTGACGCCAACATTCCGGACTCCTGAGCCATGCCCCCGATTGAAAAGGCTCCGCGCGCCTGGCAGCGCATGCTCTCAGGCCGGCGGCTGGACCTGCTCGATCCCTCGCCGCTGGATGTGGAGATCTCCGACATTGCCCAGGGCCTGGCCCGGGTAGCGCGATGGAACGGGCAGACCCGTGGCGACCACGCCTTTTCGGTGGCGCAGCACTCGCTGATGGTCGAAGCCATTGTCGGCCGGCTGACAGAGGCTTCGCCCCAAACCCTGCAACTGGCGCTGCTGCACGATGCGCCGGAATATGTCATCGGCGACATGATCTCGCCGTTCAAGGCAGTCGTCGGTGGCGGCTACAAGATGGTTGAAGCCAGGCTGGAGGCCGCCATTCACATCCGCTTCGGGCTCCCTTCGACGCTGCCCAAACCCATCAAGGCGCTGATCAAGCGCGCCGACCGGATATCCGCCTATTTCGAGGCAACCGAGCTTGCAGGGTTCGAGGACGCGGAAGCCCGTGCCTTCTTCGGCCCGCCACGCGGTATCAGCCGGAACATGCTCGATGTCTCGCCCCGCTCGGCAGTGGAGGTTCAAGCGCTTTTTCTGGAGCGTTTCGAGGCCATCGAGGCGTTGCGCCGGGCAAAGAAAGGCTGATACCCATGTCCTATATCATCGTCTGCCGCCTCAACCAGATCGCTGAAACCGCCGTTATTCATGGCGCCCGCGAGTTGGTCAGCCTGCTTGCCGAAAATCAGCAGTTCCACCGTCCCGGCGTCATCGACCAGGCCCGCCACCTCACGCTGGGCCTCAATGACATTGCCGAGGTCCGGCCCGGCCTGACCGCCCCCGGCGAGGCACATGTCGAGCGGCTGATCGGATTTGTGAAAGACTGGGACCAGCGCGCGCCACTGCTGGTGCATTGCTGGCTGGGGATTTCGCGCTCGCCCGCCGCCGCAGCGATCGCCGCGCTGGCACTCGAGCCCGATCAGGACGAGATGGCGCTGGCCGAACGCCTGCGCCACGCCTCGCCCTTCATCACGCCCAATGCGCGGCTGATCGACATCGGCGACGCGATGCTCGGGCGCGGGGGACGCCTGACCCGCGCCATCAAGGCGATTGGCCGCGGCGCCGATGCTTTCGAGGGCAACCGCTTCTGCCTCGCCGTCCGGCCCGGAGACGAGGTTCCCGCCGCCACGCCTGTCCGGCACAAGGGCATGGGCTGACGCACCATGGAACCGGGCGACATCCCTCCCCTGCGCATCGGTCTCAACGCGGCAATCGTCGCGGTCACCCACCGTACGCCCAACATTCTCGCCGTCCCCTCCACGCCCGGCGCGGGGCCGGCCGACGGCTTGCCTTTCGGACCGTTCGATCCGATGCGGCACCGCACTTTCGAGGCCAGTCTTCGCGCCAGTGTCGAAAGCCAGACGGCACTGCATCTGGGCTATGTCGAACAGCTCTATACATTCGGCGACCGTGGCCGCCAGGTGCTCAGCGCCGGAGCCAGGGACGAAGACAATCCGCATCTGGTATCGGTCGGCTATCTGGCGCTGACCCGGGCTGACGCCGAAAATCCCGAGGCGCTTGCGGCCACCGGCGCCCGCTGGTGCGACTGGTATGAGCTGTTCCCCTGGGAAGACTGGCGCGAGGGACGGCCAGGCATGCTCGACGCCGCGATCCTGCCCCGGCTGTTGCCCTGGGCTCAGCAACCGGCGCAACGTCCGCAGAGCCCCACACGCATGGCCCGCATCCGCCTTGCCTTTGGCCTGAACGATTTCCCCTGGGACGAGGAACGCGTGGTCGACCGCTATGAGCTGCTCTATGAGGCAGGACTGCTTGCCGAGGCCGTCACCGATCAGCAGGTCGAATCCACCGGGCTCACCTCGCGGCTTGGCCGCGCCATGCGTTTTGACCATCGCCGGATCGCCGCCACCGCGGTCCAGCGCCTGCGCGCCAAGATCAAATATCGTCCTGTCATCTTCGAACTGATGCCGCCGGAATTCACGCTGACCGAACTGCAGACGACAGTGGAGGCAATTTCCGGCCGTCACCTTCACAAGCAGAATTTTCGCAGACTGGTCGAGGGCGCCGAACTGGTTGAACCCACCGGCGCATCCAGCTCGGCCACCGGCGGCAGGCCCGCCGCGCTTTACAGGTTTCGCGCGAAGATCCTGGAAGAACGGCCCGCGCCAGGGTTGCGGCTGGGCGCTCGCGGATAGGTTTCCGCTCAGCGATCGTAAATCCTTCATCCGTCGACGATGCCCGAACTTCGGCAGCCGCCGTTTTCCAAGCCGGATATGCACCCATGTCCGAAGCGTAGATTTTGCTGCTCTCACTCGTCCGGATGCCAGCAAATCCAGCGCCAGCGATCCGTCAGAACCTCCTGGAGCACCGTACGATTAATATGACGCATTCTGTTGGCTCAAACCTG
>TARA_R110002050_G_scaffold64779_5_pt1 | contig 46427 bp, 44 predicted proteins | sample TARA_R110002050 | Tara Oceans TARA_R110002050 (sample SAMEA4396988) | marine metagenome | biome: Polar Biome; feature: [DCM] deep chlorophyll maximum layer (ENVO:01000326); material: water (ENVO:00002006), including particulate matter (ENVO:01000060) such as... | depth 25 m
ATTAAAAATGAAAACAATGAAAACAACTATTATGAAACCAAATTTGAAATTTTTAGCAATCGTTGCGTCTGTCGGACTCATTTTACAATCATGTAGTAGTGATGATGATGAAGGAGCTATTGAATTGAATGCTCCAGTAATTACCAATTTTGAATTTGGTGAAGGTCATCATGACGAAGATGGGGATGATGATCATGATCATGATTCAGAAGAAGCATACGCTTTTAAAGGTTCAGATATTCATTTAGCAGCAGAAATTGCTGCAGAAGCTACCGTAAGTAGTATTACACTTTCTATTCATGCCGATGAAGTAACTGCCGGAGAAGGAGAAGTAGCATGGGATTTTGAAGAAGAATTTTTAGAAGGTTACCATGAAGAAATGGAAGCGGAATTCCATGAGCATATAGATGTACCTGCTACTGCTCCTACTGGGGAATATCATATCATATTTACTGTTGAAGATGAAGATGGTAATACCGTAGCATACGAAACACATATTGATGTAACTGCTTAAATTATAAACAAAACCGCACGGCGTACCAACATGCTGTGCGGTCTTAAATCTAATCTTATGAAATCTACTTTTAAAAATTTTTATATTTTATCCATTATAGTGCTAACTGCGGCATGTTCTAGTGACGACAGCGTTGAAATTGATGAAGAAAAGCCTACAATTACAGTTAACTATACGGCAGGATTTCCTCAAGGTTGCGCGTTACTTACTAGAGGAGAAACCTATAATTTTAGGGCAATGGTTACGGATAACAATGAACTTGCCGCTTACAGTATTGATATCCATCATAATTTTGATCACCATACCCATGATGACCAGGTAACAGAATGTGATTTAGGTGAAATTAAATCAGCTGTAAATCCTTTGATCTATGTGGAAAACTTTACCATTGAAGGCGTATTGTCCAGTTATGAAATCAATATCCCGGTAACCATACCAAATGACATAGATACGGGCGATTACCACTGTGCATATTCGGTTACAGATGCAACCGGTTGGCAGAGCAGAACATCTATAGATATTAAAATTGTGGAGTAAATCTTTATATTAACGTATCCATTTTATGGTTTAAAAATTTTAAATGTTCTACATTAGAACAATGAAATTCAATTTTCTTTTTATAAGTACGTTTATCAATAAACTAGATACACAAAATTAACCGAGCAACCACCATACAACAGGTACTTGACCAATTGGACATCATTATTGATGATGCCATGGCCACGAATAGCCGCATTGGTTATTTTGCTTATCTATACAGAAGGGTAACCGCAGAAATTCAAAAGGAGATAATACTGGGCAATTTTGAAGACAATGCCCTTATGGAAATCTTTGATGTAGCCTTCGCCAATTACTATTTAGATGCCTACAATGGTTACAAAAAGCAAACGCCAATCAGTAAATCGTGGCAATTTGCTTTTGGTTCAAAAGATGAACCTTTAACCATTTTACAACATATTATGCTAGGTATTAATACACACATTAACCTAGACTTGGGTTTGGCGGCTAGTATGGTAATGCAGGATAGGGATATTTTGGAAATTGAAAAGGATTTCAATACAGTAAATGGTATCTTAGGGAATATTGTCAATGAAATGCAAGACAGATTAAGTAGGGTTTCTCCCTTACTTTTTCTATTGGACATTGCAGGTAAGAATACCGATGAAGAGATTATCAATTTTAGTCTGGGCAAGGCTAGGGCATTTTCATGGTACAATGCCAATTTGCTTTGGGGCTTGGGCGTTGGTCATCAAGATGACGCTATACGTCAAATGGATTTAGCGGTTTTACGATTAGGGGAATTCATTAAATCCCCGAAATCAACTCTTATCAACTATACCCTTAAGTTTATAGGGAAATTTGAAGAAAAGAACGTGGGTGCAGTAATTAGAAAACTAAGAGAAGAATAACATAAATTTTAGTTTAACGAAGCCCTAAATTCCTTTGGTGAATGTCCCACCCTTTGCTTGAATAACCGACTAAAGTGTTGTGGATATTTAAACCCTAGTTCATAGGCGATTTCACTGACCGATTTATTTGGATCGAACACTTTCTCTTTTGCCACATCGATCAGTTTTGATTGAATATATTCTTGTGCAGATTTACCGGTTTCCTTTTTAACCAGATCACCAAAATAATTGGAAGATAAATGTAGCTCATCTGCAAAATAACCTACGGACGGCAATCCATTGGTTTTTGGTTTATCCGAAGAAAAATAGCTACTTAGAAGGTTGTCAAACTTTTCTAAGGTTCCTTTGTTCACCACTTCTCGTGTAATGAATTGACGATCATAAAAACGAAGGCAGTAATCTAAAAACAATTCAATATTGGTAACGATCAGTTTCTTGCTATGCTTATCAATAGGCTGTTCTAGTTCAAATTGGATTTTATCCAATAAACTCAAAATTACTTTTCGCTCTTTTGCCGACAGATGCAAGGCTTCATTACTGGAGTAGGCAAAGAAATTAAATTCATGTATTTTTTTAGCCAAGTCCGTACCCAATAAAAGGTCCGGGTGAAATAACAAGGCATAACCTTTTGGCACATAACCCGGTTCATACCCCCCAAATTCTATAGTTTGGTTAGGCGCCATAAAAACCAAGGTACCCTCATCATAATCGTATGAACTACCGCCATACTTTAATTTACAGCCTACGGCATCTTTTAAAAAAATAGCATAACAGCTATAATGAAATCCGTCATAGGATTTATTGGTATATCCGCTTTCATCTACCCTAAAAAAGTCTACAATACCCACCAACGGGTGAAGTACCTCGTAATTTCTTAGTTTAAAGTAATCTGCAATGGTTTTGATTTCCAATATATTTTTCACGACCGGTTGATTTTAAAATAAAGATAACCTATTGATAGACAAATCATCAAGTGTAATGACAATATCAGTAATAATGGTATAAACATCAGTTATTCGGGTAGTATAGCACCTGTTTTCTTAGCGTAATTTTGGCAAAGTAATCACGTTAAATGAAGAAGATAGGAACTTTTTTGCTATTGCCATTAGGCATGACCTATTATGCGCAGGAAAATGAACAAGAGAAAAACAACATGTTTTTAGATGATTTTAGAGGTACTGCCAGTATTACCCATAATGGCGTATCATTGGTTCCTTCTTTTTCTTTAGGTGATCCTGCTTTGTTGTTCGATTTAAAGTTTATTAAAAAGAAATTCAGTTTTGAACCAGATATGCGTTTTTCGCTCGAAGGCAAACCATGGACCATGCTTTTTTGGTTCAGATACAAAGCAATGAAAAGTAAAAAGTTCTCTTTAAGGTTGGGGGCTCATCCTGGATTAAATTTTAGAACGGTCAATATCATACGTAACGGACAAAGTGAAGCTATTTTAGAATCTAGAAGATACTTAGGCGCAGAAGTGGTGCCTAAATATCAAATTACCAATAAAATAGGGGTAGGCATGTATTATTTGTATGGACGAGGTTTTGACGAAGGAGTGAAAGAAACTAATTTTTTGGCATTCAACCTTTCATTCAATCAAATAGCTCTCTCAAACTCGTTATTTTTAAACTTTACGCCACAAGTTTACTATCTTACTTCAGATGAACTTACGGGGTATTATACTTCGGGATTTTTAACTTTAGCGAAGAAGAACTGTCCATTTTCATTGACCGGAGTTATAAACAAAGGCATTAACACACAAATATTGCCCGATGACGATTTTACATGGAGTATTCTTTTAAACTATAGTTTTCTATCAAAAAAAAGAAAGATTTAGGAAAGGGTACAACTTTATTAAATTGACTATTTAAACAAAGTAATACATGATAAAGCTAAAATATACATTAGTACTTGCAAGCCTACTTTTATTTGCTAGTTGTAATGAACAAAACAAGCAAATAGCAGATACATCTGTTGAAACAAATGATATTATTTCTATTCAAAAACAAGGGACTTTTGCCGTTGGTGGTTCGGTTAAGAAAAGCCCTGGAACATTTGACCCCATTACCCATGGTGCTTTTAATCCTTCAAATCAAAGTACCCAAGGGCAGACTTTGCATGGTGACCACGCATCGGTATTTTATCAAATTCCTACGGAATCTCGCAAACTACCGCTAGTGTTTTGGCACGGCTACGGTCAGTCCATGCGAACTTGGCAAAGTACTCCAGATGGCAGGGAAGGGTTTCAAAGTATATTCCTTAAAAAACGGTATCCTATCTATTTATTGGATCAACCCAGAAGAGGATTGGCAGGACAAAGCTTAGAACCAAAAACATTGGAATCAAGAACTGAAGACCAACTATGGTTTGGTATTTTTAGATTGGGCGAGGGTACAAGTTTTTATCCAAACGTTCAATTTTCTAAAACTCCTGAAGCTTTAGATCAATTTTTCCGTCGTAGTACTCCAGATACGGGACCTTTAAACATCAACCTTAATATTGAAGCGGTTTCTCAATTATTCGGAAAAATTGGTGACGGAATTCTCGTTACTCATTCCCATAGTGGCGGACAAGGTTGGAGTGCAGCTCTAAAGAATGATCGCATTAAAGCTATAGTAGCTTATGAACCTGGTAGTAATTTTGTATTTCCAGAAAATCACGTTCCTGAGCCAATTTCTTATGTGGGCGGAACATTACGTGCTAGTGGTATAGCTATGGAAGAGTTTCAAAAACTGACCAAAATTCCTATAGTAATTTATTATGGGGATTATATCCCTGAAACTGAGGTTGAAAACCCTGGTCAAGATCAATGGCGTGCCGCTCTTTCCATGGCGCGTAAATGGACAAAAACACTAAACGATGCTGGTGGTGATGTTACTTTAGTAGTCTTACCAGAAATAGGAATAAAGGGAAATACACACTTCCCAATGTCCGATTTAAATAATCAAGAAATAGCCGATCTGATGTACAATTGGCTAGAAGAAAAGAAATTAAACTAAACTAAAAAACAAGGAAATGAAAAATCTAATGACAATAGTACTGTTTATCCTTCCCATTTGCATTTTTGCTCAAAATACGGACTACAAAGTATCTTCATATAAAGACGAAGGCTTTAAAGCACCAAATACGCATTATATTGGCGAAGCATGGTTGAACGGTGTATTACAGGCAGATGATGAAACCGACTTTAATATTACCAAAGCCACTTTTAAGGCAAATTCTACATTAGATTGGCACAAACATTCAACTTCTCAAATTCTTATTTACGTTGACGGTGAAGGTTATTATCAAGAAAGAGGAAAAGACCCTGTGATACTTAAAGCAGGTGATGTGATTAAATGCGATAAAGAAACAGAACACTGGCACGCTTCAACCAAGGATAGTGATGTCACTTATTTAGCAATTTATGGAGGAGGACAACCCACCACATGGACCGAAGTAGTATCGCAAGAATATTATGATAGCGTTGCCGATCAGCTGAAAGACTAATATACCCCTTATGAAATTAAAGCAATTGAGTACTAAACCTATAATACGTTTAAGCAATATCCTTGATATGACAACAGTATTGTTTTGGGTATTATTTTTTATCGGTTTTCAATCTAACGCACAAGAATTAACTTTAAACAATGCTTTAACTGATAAAGAGAACAGCATTATCAAAATTGCAAGTTATACTGCACAAGGTGATTTAGAGAACTTAAAGGTTGCGCTTCATGATGGGCTGGATAATAAGCTCACCGTTAACCAAATTAAAGAGGTGTTGGTACATGTGTACGCCTATGCCGGGTTCCCAAGAAGTATTCGTGGTTTACAAACTTTTTTACAAGTGCTTGATGACCGTAAAGAAATGGGAGTTATTGATGAAAGGGGAGTAGAGGCAACTCCTATTTCAGATACAGGCGAAAAATATATGCGAGGAAAGAAAATTTTAGAGACTTTGATAGGTAGACCCTTAGACGGACCTAAACCGGAATACCAAAAGTTTTCACCCGAAATGGATAAGTTTCTTAAAGAACACTTATTTGCCGATATTTTTGAGCGCGATATACTGACGTATAAACAACGTGAATTAGTGACCATTTCCGCCATAGCAAGTTTAGGTGCCTTAGAGCCCATGCTAACCAGTCACCTAAACCTTTCATTGAATATGGGTTGGCAACCAAGTCAACTGCGACACTTTATAACCACTATAGAACGTACGGCCTCACCTGAGCACGCGAAAACTGCAAAAAATGTTCTCGCTAGGGTTCTAGAAAGTGTAACCGATTAAATAAGATATAATGATTAGTAGAAAATTAATATACATCAGTATCGTTATGGCAAATGTGGTAGGATGTAGCGGAACCAGTCACCTTAAGCAGAAAGACACTATATTCCCAAAAGGAACGGAAATAACCAATGACCACTTTACAGGAACTGCATGGTTAAATATGTTAGCCCCTCCAGACGGATTAAATACCATGTATGCTGGTTTAGTCACCTTTGAACCCGGGGCACGTACCAATTGGCATTCACATCCTGCAGGACAAATATTGATTGTAACACAAGGAGAAGGTTATTACCAAGAGGAAGGAGAACCAAAGCGTATATTGCGTAATGGCGAGACTGTAAAATGCCTACCAAATGTTAAGCATTGGCATGGTGCCACTCCAAATTCAACGGTTGCACATATTGCAATCTCGGACCGTCATCAAGGTCCGGCGCAATGGTTTGATCCCGTTACGGACAATGAATTTATCAATTAAGATTTGGGCATCAATATATGTTACCCCAATAATATGTTTACTCCCAATTGTTAGACCAGTCTTTCCAAACCACATCTAAGCCTTGTGCTTTCAGCATTTCCGTAATTTCCTCCGTTGGCCTTTCATCAGATATTTCAAATTGTTCCAATGATTCTGGCGCTACGGCATACCCACCTGGGTTGGTTTTGGATTCTGCACTTATGGAGGTAATGCCTAAATTGACAATGTTATTTCTGAAGATTTCACTTTCACGTGTAGATATAGAAAGTTCTACATCTTCATCCAATAACCGAAAAGCACAAATTAGCTGCACCAAATCTGGATCCGTCATTTCAACTTTAGGTTCCAGCCCGCCCGAATGTGGTCTTAACCGTGGGAAAGAGATGGAGTATTTTGTCTTCCAATAGGTTTTCTGTAAATATTTTAAATGCAGTGCTGTAAAAAAACTATCGGCACGCCAATCTTCCAACCCGAATAAAGCACCTAATCCAATTTTATGAATACCCGCCTTGCCCAAGCGATCGGGCGTGTCCAACCTAAAATCGAAATTCGACTTTTTACCTTTTGGGTGGTGTTTTTTGTATTCGTCCCTATGATAGGTCTCTTGATAGACCAACACAGCATACAATCCGCTTTCGATCAATAGCTCATATTCATCTTGCAATAAAGGCTGAACTTCAATGGTAATGTTCGCAAATTGAGAACGAATTAATTGTAAGGCATTATTGATATAGTCTACACCAACTATTTTGTTTGCCTCACCGGTTACCAAAAGAATATGGTCATAGCCTTTAGATTTTATATAGGAAACTTCTTTTAAAATTTCTGCATCGGTCAAGGTTCTACGCGGTATTTTATTGGTCATGCTAAATCCGCAATAGGTACAAATATTTTGGCATTCGTTACTTAAATACATGGGCGAATACATTTGTATCGTATTGCCAAAGCGCTTTTTGGTCAACTGCCGACTCAACTGCGCCATTTGCTCCAAATAAGGTTTTGCAGCGGGCGAAATCAATGCTTTGAAATCTTCTAAATCGCGTTTAGAATTGTCCAATGCACGTAACACATCATGCTCCGTTTTTGCAAAAATACTCTCTAAGGTTTTATCCCAATTATAGGTATCAAAGACCGACTTAAAATTGCTCATGTTGTTTAGTTCAAGAAACTGGTTAACGGACTACTTGCTTCGGCTTTTTTATGCACTACCGGAGCCAATTTTGCTTCATAGGCCATTCTGCCCGCTGTTACGGCCATTTTAAATGCTTTTGCCATTTCAACAGGATGTTGGGAAACCGCTATTGCCGTATTTACCAGCACTGCGTCTGCACCTAATTCCATCGCAAAGGCAGCATGTGATGGTGCCCCAATACCGGCATCAACGATAACCGGTACATTGCTCTGGTCTATTATAATCTCTAGAAAATCTTGCGTTTTCAAGCCTTTGTTACTGCCTATTGGAGCGCCTAACGGCATTACACATTGCACTCCAACTTCTTCCAATCGTTTGCACAGAACGGGATCGGCATGTATGTAGGGCATCACCACAAACCCTAATTTTACAAGCTCTTCTGCCGCTTTTAAGGTTTCTATTGGGTCTGGCAGCAAGTATTTTGGATCAGGATGTATTTCCAATTTCACCCAGTTGGTCTCTAGAGCCTCACGAGATAATTGCGCGGCAAATACCGCTTCTTTTGCCGTACGCACCCCAGATGTATTGGGCAATAAATTTATACGTTCATGTTGTAAATGCCGTAATATATCGTCTTGTGTATCTTCCACATCTACACGTTTAAGGGCAACGGTGACCAACTCACTTTCAGAAGCCAATAAAGCTTCTTTCATTAATGACGACGAGCTAAATTTCCCTGTCCCCGTGAACAATCGTGAACTAAACTTTTTATCTGCGATCTGTAACATATTATTTTATTTTTTCATCTGAGATCCATCGCTGCTCATCAAGCGGACCTCGGTTAATCAATTTTTTAAATTCTGATATGGAATTGAAGTTTCGGGTTATTTCGCCAGATACCGCAATACCATGAACACCGGTTTTCATTAGTTCCGTAACATCTTCCAAAACAATACCACCTATGGCAATAACCGGTACCTGCGATTTCAATTCTTCAAGCATGGTCAAATACCCGTTTAAGCCTAAAATCGGACTCAAATTTTCTTTGGTCTTCGTAAAACGAAAAGGACCTAGACCTATATAATCCACTTTCTTATCCAATAAAGCTTCACAATCTTCTAAGGTATTGGCCGTACCGCCAATAATTTGCCATGATGCCAGTTCTTTTCTAGCAACGGTAGGGCAGATATCGGTCTTTCCCAAATGTACTCCGTCCGCTTTTACCGAAGCTGCAATCTTATAAAAGTCATTGATTATTAATCTCGTCTGGTATTTTTCCGTGATCTCCCTTGCTTTTTTTGCGGTTTCCCAAACCACTTTTCCCGGTAACTTCTTTAGGCGTAGCTGCACCAGTTCCGCTCCTGCGGTACATGCTTTTTGAATGTGCTCTAAATGCTCTTCGGGTGTTTGTCCCTGTGATATATAGTGTAATTTCGGAATCATATATTTTACTGCTTAATTGCCTTTTGTATTGTTCTTTAATTGTGCTTTCCGCTTTTTCATCCATGCCTGTTCATATGCCGTTTTTAAGTTTATAAAGCTTTGTATAGGGTTGTCCATATTCCATACACCGCCTAAGACCCCAATTCCCCCAAATCCTAAACTTAAGGTTTCTGCTATGTTGGTATTGGTAATACCGCCCATACCTATAATTAATTTAGTACTGTGGTTAACATTAAAACCTTTGCCTTCATATCCTTTTTTAGAGATGGATGTAAAAACGGGACTCAGCAAATGGTAATCGAACTCAAATTCACAATCTTCCAATACCTGTGGGTCATGAAAAGAGGAACTTATGGTTTTACCATACATATTCAGTTTTTTAAAGTACTGACCGGGGTTATCAATATGATCTATTCGCATTTGTTCTTGAAAATGCACCCCTTTAAGAGGATAATCATTGATCAGCTCATGATGTAAGTGTACTACGATCCTACTATGATATTTTGAATCTATCGCATTCAAATAATCACAATGTTCTTGATAGTCCTTAAAAGGTTTTCTTAGATGATAATATTCCAAACCTTCCTGAAACAATTGATGTAGCAGTTCAATTTCGTTAGGAATATCTTTTTCCGGTGCTATTAGTACGATCATTTTTTTGAGTTAAGGATTGCAATGAAAATCCTTTTGCCTTTTTGCAAAAGATTGAAATGGAAAGCCTGCCCACGCTTTTTAGCGTGGGAACTTCCTTAAACACTTAAAGGTAGACTTCTGAACCTTTCTCTTTAAATTCTTTTGACTTTTCATCCATTCCCTTTTGAATGACCTCATTGTTTACAATTTCATTGCTTGCCGCAAAATCCCGTACTTCTTGAGATATTTTCATGGAACAGAATTTGGGTCCGCACATGGAGCAGAAGTGTGCAATTTTAGCCCCTGCCGCAGGTAGGGTTTCATCATGATACTCGCAGGCGCGTTCTGGATCTAAACCTAAGTTGAATTGATCTTCCCATCTAAACTCAAATCGTGCTTTGCTTAATGCATTGTCTCGGTGCTGTGAACCTGGGTGGCCTTTGGCGAGATCTGCGGCATGGGCCGCCAATTTGTAGGTTACCACACCCACACGTACATCTTCTTTATTGGGTAGGCCCAAATGTTCTTTTGGGGTTACATAGCATAGCATGGCGCAACCGTACCAGCCGATCATTGCCGCACCTATTCCTGAGGTTATATGGTCATAACCCGGCGCAATATCGGTAGTCAAGGGTCCTAAAGTGTAAAAAGGTGCTTCATCACAAACTTGGATCTGCTTTTCCATATTTTCCTTGATCATATGCATGGGTACATGGCCAGGACCTTCAATAAAACATTGCACCTCATGTTTGCGCGCAATTTGTGTTAATTCACCTAAGGTTTCCAGTTCTGCAAACTGAGCTTCGTCATTGGCATCTGCTACCGAGCCCGGTCGCAGACCGTCACCTAATGAGAATGCCACATCATACTGTTTTAAAATCTCGCAGATCTCTTCAAAATGGGTATATAAAAAGCTCTCTTTATGATGCGCCAAGCACCATTTGGCCATAATAGACCCTCCACGAGATACAATACCCGTTGCGCGCTTTGCGGTTATTGGTATATAACGCAGCAATACCCCGGCGTGTATGGTAAAATAATCTACGCCTTGTTCCGCTTGTTCTATTAAGGTATCCTTAAAAATCTCCCATGTAAGATCTTCTGCAACTCCATTCACCTTTTCCAATGCCTGGTAAATGGGTACCGTACCTACCGGAACAGGAGAGTTGCGGATGATCCATTCACGGGTTTCGTGAATGTTTTCACCTGTTGACAGGTCCATAATGTTATCCGCTCCCCAACGGCATGCCCAGACCGCCTTTTCCACTTCTTCTTCAATAGAAGAGGTCACTGCGGAATTACCTATGTTCGCATTTATCTTTACCAGAAAATTACGCCCCAAGATCATAGGCTCTGCCTCTGGGTGGTTAATGTTAGAAGGTATTACGGCTCGGCCACGTGCCACTTCGTCCCTTACAAATTCTGGCGTAATCTTTTGTGGGATAGATGCTCCAAAATGCTCGCCCTTATGTTGCTTTCTAATCTGGGTCATTTCATCTATACGCTGATTTTCACGTATGGCTATATACTCCATCTCTGGAGTAATGATTCCTTTCTTAGCATAATGTAGCTGCGTAACATTTTCGCCTTTTTTTGCCCGCAACGGTTTCTTCAACAGCTTAAAACGCATGTGATCTAAACTTTTATCGTTCAATCTCTCGTTGCAATATTTTGATGAGTACGTATCCAATTCTTCTACATTACCTCTTTCCTTGATCCAATTTTCACGAATCCGCTCAATACCGGCGTGCACATCTATTTTTATGTTAGGATCCGTATACGGACCAGAAGTATCATAAACGGTTACCGGTTCATTAGGAGTTTTCTTTTTGGTCAAGGAATCTATGGTATCCGTCAAGGTTATTTCACGCATTGCTACCTTTAGTTCAGGATACAATTTTCCCGGTACGTAAATTTTTTGGGAATTGGGAAATGGTTTACGGGTTATACCGCCTTGTTTGGGTGCTGTATCTTTATTCTTCATGTTCCTGTATGGTGATTTTTGTGGTCGTTATCTCTTGTACCTAGTGTTATTACTAATTTGAAGTAGAATTTTATCCTCCTTGTGTAGCCCTGATCACTAAAACTTTATCATTTTCGTTCAGCGTTTTGGTGTTCCAAGCACTCTTGGTAATAATATTCTCATTGACCGCTACGGCGATGCCATTTTCGGAAATCTTCAATTCTTTGATAATAAGGTCTAAAGTAGTGTCAGGCCTAAATAGGTGAGGGGTGTCGTTTACGATTATGTTTATCATCTGCTTAAAAATTTAATCAAGAGCGCATGGCCACATTGATTTGATTACAGTGTAAACTAGGGGAATATGAAAATGAATTGATAGTTGGAAAGTACAGGTAGTTGTTCCCGATAACTTTTCCCTACGTTGATATTAATCAAATCAGGTTCTAAGGATATTTCTCAAACTATGAAATAGCTACTCCTAAAGTCTACAAGGCTAAGTTAGGAATTAGATATGATATATGATGGTGAAAGTTGGTATGATTACCAGTTTATTTCAAATTCATTAATATCTGTTAAGTCCTACACCATGACTTTTATTGTATACCTATATCAGTGATGTAGTTTGAGCTACCAAAAGAGCACTTTATATTCTATAATCTTTCATATATTAGCGTAAAATATACGCATAGTATGCAACAATCTATCAAGCTTTCTGTAGACGCCGTAGTATTTGGGTATGAATCTGAAACCATATCCGTGTTACTCATCAAGAGAAAATATGAACCTTTTAAAGGAAAATGGGCAATACCCGGCGGATTCGTTTTAGACTCAGAGTCGCTGGAAGAAGCGGTAGAGCGGGAGCTAAAGGAAGAAACAGGTATTAAAATCAATTATCTGGAACAACTTTACACTTTTGGCAAACCGGATAGAGACCCCAGAAATAGGGTAGTATCCGTTGCGTATTTTGGACTCATTAAACCAAGTGCCTTTAAATTATTGGCATCCACTGATGCCGAAGAGGCACAATGGTTTACCATTAACAATCTCCCAGAACTTTCCTTTGATCATGCCGAGATTCTAAAACTTGCCATAACTAGGTTACAGGCTAAAATAACGTATGAACCTATTGGTTTTGAGCTGTTAGACACAAAATTCCCGTTTTCAGATTTAGAGAAACTGTATGCTGCAGTACTAGGAAGAGCTATTGACAGGCGAAATTTTAGAAAAAAAATGCTAGGTCTTAATGTTTTAGATGAACTAGATGAAAAAGTCTCTAAAGGTTCCGGTAGGCCCGCAAACTTGTTCATGTTCAATAAAGACAGGTATTTCAAGCTTAAAAAGGAAGGAATCATCTTCGAGATATAATCGACTTTTTTTAATTTGCGTAAAATAAACACAAATAATTCTTTGTAAACTTAAATTATGTTTTATATTTGCGTCATAATTACGCAAATATAATTTTATGTTATTCACTTCCAAAAACACATTACCAATAAATAAGGACAACTTACGTTCTATTTTCCTAGCAGGTAGTATGGACCATAGACAGGAGCATAGTTGGAGAGATGAAATCATTGGCGAATTTGGTTCGCACCATATTTTTGACCCTACACATACACAGCATGATGATTTAAGCAATGCGGAATTAAAGCATCACATTATGTGGGAGTTAGAGGCCTTGCAGCAATCAGATTTTATTTTGCTCAATTTTCTAAAAGATTCCAAATCTCCTATTTCACTTGTGGAACTAGGACTATATGTACAGTCTGGCAAGCTGATCGTGGTTTGTCCGCAAGAATTTTATAAACACAATTATGTACATATACTTTGCGAAAAATACAGCACTCCAATTTTCAATACCCTCAAAGAAGCAAAAACACTATTAAAAAACAGTATTTAAAATAACGATTATGAACGGACTATTATTAACCGACGGATACAAAACAGGACACCACCAACAATACCCTAAAGGTACAGAAGAAGTATATTCTAACTGGACACCAAGAAGCAACAAATACGCTCCCAAAGGGTGCTACAAAGTAGTTTCTTTTGGGCAACAATATGTTTTTCAATGGTTACATGATTATTTTCAAGATAACTTCTTTTCCAAACCAAAAGCTCAGGTTTGTAATGAATTGAAAGAAGAGCTGTCGTTGTATTTGGGTACCGATTATGATGTTACGCATTATGAGGAACTACACGATCTTCAATACTTGCCCATTAAAGTAAAATCTATCATAGAAGGGGTAGAGGTACCTGTAAGGGTTCCCATGGTTACCGTTGTGAACACGGATAAAAAATTCTACTGGATCACCAATTTCCTAGAGACCATTTTATCTACCATGCTTTGGCAGCCAATGACATCTGCATCTATTGCTTTGTGTTACAAACGAATTTTTAAAAAATGGACCTTAAAGACCGATAAGGACAACTTGGCTTTCATCGATTTTCAAGGACACGATTTTTCCATGAGAGGTATGGGCGGTCTGCAAAGTGCTATATCATCTGGTATGGGGCATGCATCTGTATTTTTGGGGTCAGATACCTTACCGGTCATTAGTAGCCTACGTAACTATTACAAAGCTGAAGGTTTTGTGGTAGGCTCTGTAAATGCTACCGAACACTCCGTTATGTGTGCTGGTACCAAAGATGATGAAATTGGAACGTTCAGAACCCTAATGCAAACCTACCCAACGGGCATTTTATCCGTGGTTAGTGATACCTGGGATCTATGGAAGGTATTGACCGAATACCTACCAAAACTTAAAGAAGAGGTGCTTTCTAGAGATGGCAAATTAGTGATCAGACCAGATAGCGGCGATCCTGTAGATATCATTTGTGGCGAGTCTCGTGAGCTTGGCAGCAACACTCCTAAGGATAAAGGGGTAGTGGAGCTACTTTGGGATATTTTTGGAGGTACCGTAAACAAACAGGGGTATAACGTGCTAGATGCACATATTGGCGCTATTTACGGTGATAGTATTACCACAGAAAGAGCAGAGGCTATTTGTCAACGCTTAAGCGATAAAGGCTTTGCCACAACTAACGTGGTATTGGGTATTGGATCGTTTACTTACCAATTTAATACAAGAGATACGTTTGGTTTTGCCATGAAAGCAACTTCTGTGGTGGTAAATGGTGAGCGTAGGGAAATTTTCAAAGATCCTATTACCGATGACGGTGTTAAAAAATCTGCAAAGGGATTGGTAAAAGTAGAATTACAAAATGGTGAATATGTATTGGTAGACCAGGTGACTCCTCAAGAAGAGAATACGGGCGAGTTACAAGTAATCTATGAAAACGGGAAATTTGTAAACCAGGTGAATATACAGGAGATAAGAGACCGTATCAATAGCAATCTTTAAAAATATCTTATCATGTGGTTTGAAGAATTGACAGGATTTGTAGAATTATCACCTAATAATGTACGTGATCATATCAGTATTGATGGAAAGCATTTAATTTCTAAAATCAATAATCGATCCTTTCAATTCGGAAAACTAGATGTTTCCTCTTTAGAAGAACTAAGAAAACTGGATTTACGGGTAAACACTTCTAACCAAATAAAGGTCTCAGAATTGGTGGCTGATATTCAAAAAGTACATTGCGATCCAAATAATGCAAATGCACTATTTCAAGCAGCCTCTCAATTTAATCTATTGGAAATGGTTGACCCTGAGGTTTCGCCTAAAGCGGGAGTTGGTATTTACGAAAATGACTTTACTCAAGGACCTGCATGCGCCATAGCTTGTGGTGCAGGCACCATTTATAGAAACTATTTTGTGCCTATTGAAAACCAAATTGGGCAAACGGGTACCTATCAAATCGATTGTTTAGATGAAATCGGTAAAGAGCTTCATAATCAAGAGCTCCAATTATGGAAAATGACGAACGGTTATGCTATTTTAAGTCAAGAAGGCTTGCTTAGCATTAATAAGCAGTTAGGAAGCTTTACAGATGCCCAAAGAGAGAAATTAAAAGGTAAACTAAAGGTAGGAATACAATGGAATACAGAAGTTACCCTAACGGATGAAAAACAGATAGTATCTCAAATATATTGTGCTGCACTACCTGTAGCATATTCGTATATCGAGTCTTATTATTGGGAGAATTTTGCCAGAATAATTTTAGAGGCTACTTATGAAGCCACATTATACACGGCATTATTAAATCTAAAAAACAACAAGTCAAACAAGGTCTTTTTAACCTTGGTAGGCGGTGGTGCTTTTGGCAATGATCTAGATTGGATATTAGAATCAATGTTCAAAGCGCTAGAGAAATTCAGAAAAACACCTTTAGATGTGAGCATTGTAAGCTACGGAAACCCAAATCATATTTTGAAACAGGAAATTGATAATTTCAACAACAAAAATTAACACATGAAATATGAAAGCAAAAGATTTAAAGACGGACAAGTAACTGCCAAAATCATTGAAGGCGGAAATATTCATATAAAAATTAGAGGTAACAGTTACGAAGATTTGTTTAAAGCTGCTGCCATTAAAGAAGCCTGGGATGCAGAAAATGCCACCAACAAAACAGCCGTTGCCAAACTCACTATCTTTTGTCTGATAGGGCAGCGTTCGGATAGGCGATTCAATAAAGGAGAATCGTTCGATTTAAAGGTAATTTGTAAGTTTATCAATGATATGAAATTCGACTCCGTGGCTATTTTACATCCGCACAGTCCTATTTCATTGGCGCTAATTGATAATTCCGAAAAAATATCTCATGTAGATTACGTTGAAAAGGCTTTTAAACATATTGGTAACCCTGTATTGGTGAGTCCCGATGCTGGTGCGTATAAAACCACCCATGAAATTGCTGAAAAATTGAATGCCGATTTGGTACCGTCCAATAAAGTACGGGTAGACGGTGCTCCGGTAATTAGTATTCAAGGTGACGTCAAGGGCAAACAATGCTTAATTGTTGATGATCTAGCCGATGGAGGAAGAACATTCAAATTCTTGGCGGTAGCGTTAAAACAGCAAGGTGCCGCAGAAGTGTATTTATATGTTACCCACGCCCAATTCAACTATGGTTTTGATGAACTCAAAGAAACCATTGACCATGTGTATTGCACCAATAGCTACAAAGATATTGACGATGATTTTGTTACGCAGTTCAAGTTAGCGGGGTTGTAGACTTCTTAATAATAATAAAATAAAAAATAGCGCATTTCTGCGCTATTTTTTATTTTCGAAATTTTTAAAACGTACTTACTCCGCTATATTTTAATTGCCCTCCTATTAAAAAGGGTTTGCTAATGTTAAACCAATAGTATTCAATTCATCCTCAATAATATACATTTCGGTAATTCGTAATTCATTTCTTTACTGTTACGCTGTAAGTTTGTATCATCAATCAAACCAAAGCAATGCATCATGGAAAATGCCCAACCTAAAGTCAGTAAGAACAAACAGATTTTCAGAATAATTTTATTTGTTAGCACGTTCATTTCTTTATGGTTCGTCCCATGGATTTTAGTAAAAGCATGGATTTTACCATTGCCCAAGACGGTTCAAGAGCAAGTAGACCAAACGTTAAGCCATGGTTTTGACGGAGTAATCGTGTATGTTGATGAAGCGGGCAAACCACCGGCATTCTATACCGCTGGGTACCACAATAAAGAACAGCAAATACCTGCCAAACCTTATGCTTTGTTCAAAATAGCTAGTATCAGCAAGTTATACGTTGCGGTTGCAATCACTAGATTAGCATATGAGAACCAAATAGATTTGGACCAACCGCTTTCCGATTATTTTCCCGAGCTTATAGGTAGTATTGAAAATGCCGATAAAATCACATTGCGAATGATGGTTCAGCACCGTAGCGGCATCCCCAATTTTACCGATAATCCTAAATATTGGAAAAATCAACCGAACACCAATATAGATGTACTTACTTATGCACTCCATTTACCAGCGGAATTTGAACCCAACAAGGATTATGGCTACTCCAATACCAATTACCTATTACTTTCTAGAGTTATAGAGCAGGTATCAGGCGGTAGTCGTCAAGATTATTTTAAACAGGAAATACTGATTCCTTTAGGGCTTAACCATACCTACGGATCGCTTAGCGAAGTAAACATAGATGCTGTAATGAGCGGTTATTATGTGGATGTCGATGAAGATTTTAAATATGAGGACAATGGCATGATGCTGGCTACCGCAGCAGATGTTGGCACCTTCTTAAGGGCGTTGAACAACGGTACCTTACTCAATGAACAAGAAATGGAAATCTACACATCACTGTATAAATTTAATCACGGTGGCTTGGCTGCAGGATACCAATGTCTGGCTGAATACCATAAAGATATTGATGCCGTGGTTGTTCAATTCATGAATACGACCGATTTTGAAGGCTATCAATGGAATTTGCTACAAATAACACATAGCAGAGTGGTTAAAATATTACGTAAAGGAAAATAACCCCAAAACCTTATAACTCTCTTAAAAGGGGTAGTGACCTCATAGCTGCATAAACGGAAAACTTTGCTCGTATCCCCTATAAACATTGGTATTGTCTTTTCATCAAATTTAGCTTATTCTCATTAAATGAAGTATTTTGTGGAAAAAAGTCATGCAATATAATCAAAGTGAAAGTTGGTATCTGACCTATGATGAGTCCTTTTTGTTGAAGAACAAAAGTTTTCCCCATAAACTGGCCATGGCAGTTCAACTGAAGCAATACCAGTCCAATGGGTTCTTTCCAAAAGTATCATCTGAAATATCAAATGGACTCGTCTCCCATCTTAGCAATCAGTTGGAAACAAGTGCTTCAACTTTGAAAGGATACGATTGGTCAAGTAGAACGGCCAGAAACCATAGAGAAGAGATATTAAAGTTTCTTGGATTCGAAAAAACAAATGAAAACCATCGCAAAGAACTTATCGAATTTTTAATTGACGATATCCTCCCCTATGGAAGTACAAAAACAGAAATTGAAGAAATTTGCCTGAAATGGTTCCTGGAACATAGACTAGCGGTTCCAACGGAAAAAGTGCTTTCGCGCACAATTTCAACTACACTCGCGAAATTCGAGAACAGATTGTTCACTCAGGTTGCCTCGCTTTTGGGAAGGGTCACGACTAAGTTGTTCGACCGCTGCCTAAAAAACGATTCACGCGAAAAGGGCTCGTTCACTTGGCTTCGTTCCGATTCCGGCCGTGCCAGTCTAGCTACCATTCTCAATGAACTGGACAAATTGGCCTTTATCGAGGATTGCGTACTGCCCTTAAAAGAAATCGGCGGGATACACCCCAAGATAAGGGAAAGGCTTTACAAAAGGATAGCTTCCGAGTCGGCTTGGGAAGTAAGGCGGCACCCTCCATATATCAGGGATACCCTGATGTGCATCTTTCTCCATGCAAGAAGGCAGAAAATCATCGATGACCTCGTGGATCTGTTCATCCTACTGGTTGGAAAACTATCAAAAAAGGCAAAAAAGAAAGTGGAGACCGTATTGGTAAAGGAAATGAAACGGGTCTATGGCAAGACGACGCTGTTGGCCCGTATCGCCAAGGCATCACTGAAAGACCCTAAAGGCACCATCAACAAAGTAATATTTCCAATTGCCAACAAAGCGAAACTGTCCGATATAGTAAAGGAATACAAATATTCCGGAAAGGGGTTTAAAAATGAGATACATAACCTAGTGCGTTCCAGTTATTCCTCCCACTATCGGAGAATGGTGCCTCAGATATTGGGCAGTCTGACCTTTAGGTCAAATAATGATTCACATACGCCCATATTGGATGCAATCGATTGGCTCTTGGAGAACCCTATGCCCGATCCAAAGTTTTCTATGGCCAATGGTTCGGTTCCCACCGCGGACATTATCAGACCCAGTTTTATAAAACTTGTCAAAGGGATGGGTAAAGGTGATATGGACCGTATAGATTATGAGATAGCGGTCCTGGAAGCTTTGCGAAAACGGCTTAGGTGCAAGGAGATATGGGTGGAAGGGGCAGATAAGTACCGTAATCCAGATGAGGACGTCCCCATGGATTTCAATATGAACAGGAAATTCTATTATGACCGTTTGGGCGTGGAGAACGACCCTTTGGAATTTACCAGGGGACTAAGGGAAGAAATGGAAACCGCACTGAAAATGCTGAACGAAAACCTACCGTCCAACAAATATGTCAGATTACGGCAGACAGGAGTAAAGAACATTGTACTCTCTCCCTCGGATCCGCTCATGGACCCACCTAACATCAGCGCGCTCAAGGGAGAGGTCCAATCCAAGTGGCCAATGACCTCCCTTTTGGATATTCTTCGCGAGGCGGACAGTTGGTCCAGCTTTACGAAATCGTTCAAAAGCGTGAGGACTTCGGAACGGTTGTCGCCCGAACAGCTCAGGAAAAGATTGCTTTTGGCACTTTATGGTCTTGGGACCAATATGGGGCTCAATCGTTTGGCATCGGGTAATCAGGTCAGCTACAAGGAGCTCCGTCATGTCAAGAACGCATACATACACAAAGATTCCCTGCGCAGGGCAATCAGGGAAGTGGCCAATGGGACATTCTCGGTCAAGGATGCCAAACTTTGGGGCGAGGCCACCACCTCATGTGCCTCGGATTCAAAGAAGTTCGGTTCTTGGGACCAGAACCTGATGACGGAATGGCACATAAGGTACGGTGGAAAGGGTGTTATGATATACTGGCACGTCGACACCCGCTCCACCTGTATCTATTCCCAACTGAAGAAATGCTCCTCCTCGGAGGTGGCCAACATGATAGAGGGGGTGCTCAAGCACTGTACCGACATGAAAGTGGAAAAACAGTTTGTGGATACCCATGGCCAGAGCGAGGTCGCCTTCGCTTTTTGCAGGCTATTGGGGTTTGAACTGATGCCAAGATTGAAGAACATCGCCTCCCAAAAACTTTACCTCCCGGATATTTCCCTAAAGAAAGAGCTCAAAAACCTATTGCCGATACTCAAGAGGAGCATTAAATGGGAAATCATCGAGCGGCAGTACGATGAAATGGTAAAATACACCGCTGCCCTGGAACAGGGAACGGCCGACCCGGAATCGATTTTGAAACGGTTCACCAGGGGAAACGAAAGCCATCCGACATACAGGGCACTGCAAGAACTGGGAAAGGCCGTGAAAACGATATTCCTTTGCAGGTACCTTGCAGATGAAAATGTCCGAAGGGAAATACACGGGGGCCTGAACGTTATAGAAAATTGGAACTCTGCGAACGGTTTCATTTTCTTCGGAAAAAGTGGCGAGGTTTCATCGAACCGTTTGGAAGAGCAGGAGCTGTCGGTACTGGCATTACATCTGCTTCAGAACTGTCTGGTCTATGTCAACACGCTCATGATCCAACGTGTGGTAGCTGAAAACGGATGGATGGACAGGTTTGACAAGGAAGATTACCGTGCATTGAGCCCATTGATACATGCCCATGTGAACCCTTATGGAAAGTTCGAGCTGGATATGGACAAAAACCTTGGTTTGGCTGTATAGGGCAGCTATTTTCCGGACCAAAAAAGGTTGGTACGACCGCATAAAGTTACTAATGAATTAGGAATTACCTTTCTCTATAAATTATAAATATAGCTACACCCGCTTCCTATAACTTAAGAGTAGAATTCTGGCCTTATAGCTTTTTAAAAGCTTATTCTTAACTGACATAATTAAGTGTCTGCTGATTTAATTATTAAAGAAAAGTTAAATCCAGTTGAAGAACATGTTAAATTATAAAAACCTCCGAAATACTGAGGTTTTCCTATGTTGAATGCTCCTTATTTTTAATTATAATTACCTTACGTTTTGCGCAGAACAGATATAAGGTTAAAACAATCTATTAACTTTAAAAAGTACGATTATGAAAAAAGTAATTGGATTATTTGGAGCAGCATTACTGCTAAGCTCCAGTCTTAGTGCGGCGGTATTGCCCACGAATGAATTGAACAATTCTTCAGCCGAAGAAGTTTTTTGCGATGCTGGTTGGGGTGCTGTTGATGGATATTATGCTGGGGGCGGAACGGATGGTTTCGTAGCTGGCTTAATATTTGATATTGCATGCCGCTAAGAATATCTAAAATAGTATAATCATAAGGTTGTCTTGCTAACTGCAAGACAACCTTTTAAAAATAAAATATGGTACGTAACTTATATAGTTTGTTATTGCTTTTCATTTTAACAATTCAATTGGGCTTTGGTCAAGTTACCAAAGGTGTTGTTCATTACACGGTAAATATTAACACTTTTGTAGAACGAATTACCAACAGTGATGCGAATGACATTACAAAAAATATGTACATAGAAGCTGGTAAGGCCATGGATAATATAAGCTTTACTTTGCGCTTTGATGAGGAAAAGGCATTTTTTGAAAAGGATAAAAATTTGGCCATCGATGGTTCGGAAAAAGCAAATCAAATGGCGGCAATATTATCCAGTCAAGGATCCTATTACACGGATTTAACTGCTAGAAAGCAATTACTTGTAAGAGATTTCCAAGGAAAAACATTCAATGTTCCTTCCAGTATCCCTGATAGAGAATGGGAATTAACTAAGGAAACTAAAATGATTGGTAAATTCACTTGTTATAAAGCTAAAATGACCATCACTACGGATTCAGGCTCCTTTCCAGTAATAGCTTGGTATTGTCCTGAAATTCCAGTGTCAATGGGACCTAATGATTTTGTAGGTAATCTCCCTGGTCTAATCTTAGAATTACACGATACGGCTATAAGTTTTAGTTGTAGTTCACTAACACTAAATCCAGAAGAAAGCCTCAACATAGAATGGCCCAAAGATTTAGATATAACTTCCCAAGAAGAATATAGGAAAGCAGGAGAAGATATTAAAAGAAAAGTAAAACCAAATAATTAATTTCAGAACATCTGTAGTACTATAAACTTCCAAGAGTATATAAAATACCCTTTATTAAAAAAGGCTATTAACCCAATTTTAATCTATGGTTAAGATAAATGGATTCAACCCCCAAAAAATCCTATTATTCTTGAGCCTATTTTTAGTTATTAACGCAATAGGACAAGATTATACTTTACAAGGAACTATTTTAGATACCCTAAACACCCCATTGACAAGAGCAAACATACTTGCTTTTCCAGAAGATGAAAATGGAAAAACTAGGTTTGCTATAAGCGACGATAATGGTTCATATTTGCTTAAACTTAAAGAGAATGTGAATTATCAGATTGAAGTGAGCTATTTAGGGTATCAAAAAAAAATAGTGGAAATCAAATTAGATAACGACACTAAAAGAGACTTTATACTACAGGCAGCTGTAAATGTCCTCGATGAAGTTGTCATTAATTACAAAATTCCAATAACGATAAAGGAAGATACCATAATCTATGATATAGATTCTTTTGTAAATGGTCAAGAACGAAAACTGCGAGAAGTACTTAAAAAACTACCTGGAGTTGAAGTGGATAGAGAAGGTAATACTACTGTAAAAGGGAAAAAAGTAACTAACGTTATGGTCGATGGTAAAATCTTCTTCACAGGAGATGGTAAACTTGCCGTTAATAATATACCAGCAGATGCAATTAGTCAAATCGAAATTTTAGATAATTATAGCGAAGTTAGTTTCCTTAAAGGCCTAGAAGATAGTGACAAAATGGCCATGAATATTCGCTTAAAAGAGGATAAAAAAAAGTTCTTGTTTGGAGATATTGAAGCGGGGAGTGGAATTGAGAATCGTTACCTCTTACACCCAACTTTATTCTATTATAGTCCTAAAACAAATATTAATGTCATAGGTGATCTAAATAATACAGGCAAGAAATCCTTTACAATAGATGACTATATCTCTTTTGAGGGTGGCTTTGGAACTTTAATGAATGATATAAAGGGGTATGCTAACTTATATACTGATGACTTTTCTAGATATTTGGCCAATGAAGATTTCAAAGAAAACACTAACCGATTTGGTGCGTTCAATCTAAGAAAATCCCTCTCCGAAAAAACAGATATCAATACTTATGTCATTGCAAACGGGAGTAAAACAGAAACCGAATCAATTGTTTTAAACCAATATATCAGCGACAGCCTACCATTTTCTGAGAACAGAAATAACAATAACATTTTAGAAAACTTCTTTGTTATCGCAAAACTAACTTTAAATCATAAACCTAATACTAATGTAGACTTTTCAGCAAATTCCTTTATTAAAGTAAGTAAAAATCAGTTCGATGGTTCAATTTTTACAACTAACCCATTTCAAGCCAATACTTTTCAGACAAATGGAGAGTTAGATGCTACGAATTTGAAGCAAAATTTTGAATACAGTAAGAAGTTTAATAAGGCCCAAACCATTAGTTTGGAAACCACGCTGAATTATATGAAAAATAGTCCAAGGACTAATTGGATAAATAATGCCCCATTTCTAACTGGTCTAATTCCTTTACAAGAAGACACCACATTCAAAATTTCCCAGCAAATAGAAACCCAAACTACCAATTTTGATTTTATCTTTAAAGACTATTGGGTCCTTAACAATTTCAATCATATATACACTTCTTTAGGTATTAACCTTTCTGCAGAGGATTATTTTAGTGTTGAAAAGCAAGAGCTATCAAATGAGATTGTCAACAATCTCTCGTCGGAAGGTTTCGGAAATGAACTGGACTACCGCTTTAGTGACATTTTTATAGGTTTAGAATACAAATTCCTATTAGGTAATTTTACGACAAAAAGCGGCTTATTTTATCATAATTACCGTTTAGAGAATGAACAATTCGGAATTGAAACGCTTAACAATACTCAACTTTTACTACCACAAATTAGTTTTGAAGCGGAATTAAATAGTAGTGAAAGAATTAATTTTAAGTATCGCGCAAGGGTAAATTATCCAAATAGTTCAAAATTGATACGTAATTTTCTTTTGACCGATTTTAATCAAGTTTTCCAAGGTAATCCTAATTTAAATACGGAAAAGTTTCATTCTTACTCTTTGGGTTATTACAAGTTCAACCTTTTTCGAGGCCTAAATTTAAACACAAATCTATTCTACAACAAAAAAACGCAGAGTATAAAAAACACTACTATTCTACAAGGAATAGAACAATTTCGAACTTTGACTATGTTCAAATTACCGGAACATAGTGTTTCAGGAACCTTTAATTTCAGTAAAAAAATAAAGAATATCAAATATTCTCTTAAGGCAAATGTCAGTTACAATGAGTTCTTTCAAATTGTCAATGATGATACATCTAAGAATATTTCGAAAACCTTAAATTCAACAGGTAAAATAGAAACATTTTTCAAAAAATGGCCAAATTGGGAATTCGGCTATACCTACTCTCCTTCCAGTTTTAGCACTGCTAACGCGTCTTCTGATTTCAGTAACAATGAATTCTTTTTTAATATGCAATATGTTTTTTTTAATGATTTCTTGTTCAAAGCCGATTACTCCCGAGTTGATTACCAAAATAAAACTACACAAGCTTCAAACGAATTTGATATTTCAAGTGTTTCTCTATTTTATCAAAAAGAAGACAACCCATGGGGTTTTCAAATCGAGGCAACCAATCTTTTTAACAATAGATTAAAAAGATCTAATTCATTTTCTGATTTTCTAATAAGTGATCAAACTACGTTTTTACTACCTAGGATTGTAATGCTTAAGGTATCATACAAACTCTAAGAAATTGTGATTATAATTAATAACCAGAATAACCGTTTTGCTTTTTATATTTTGCACCAAAAAACGGCCGTTTTACGGTACGATTAAAATCCAAACAAAAGATATCCGATTGTAGTTCCATTTGTCGTTCTTTTTAGTAGTTTCGTTATATAACCTTTTACGGAACTAATTATGGTAGTCGGATATGCAAGGGTATCAACCCCAGAACAAAAATTGAAATCACAAATCGATTTGTTGAAAAATGCAGGATGTGATAAAATTTATTCTGATATCGCAAGCGGAACTCGGGACGATAGAAAAGGCCTGAACGAAATGTTGAAGTATATGCGAAAAGGCGACACCGTCCTGACCTATAAAAACGATAGGGTATTTCGTTCCCTGAAAAATATGGTGGAACTAATCGACAGGTTCAATGAGGCCGGTGTGCATTTCAAGAGCTTGAGCGAACCCGAATTCGATACTACATCCGCTAACGGTAAATTTTTACTCCAAATTTTTGCGGCCGTTGCAGAATTCGAACGAAATCTGATAAGTGAACGGACGAAGGTGGGATTGAATAACGCCAGAAAACGGAACAAGCTTCTGGGTAGACCCAAGGGCTCCAAACCCGATACAATTGAAAAGTACCAATATGCCAAGCATCTTTACCAAAATCGAGGAGTATCAATAGATACAGCATGCCAACGGGCAAAAATAGGTAAGACTACTTTCTATAGGATAGAAAAGGAAGCATCAAATAAGTAACTTCTAGTATTAATAGGGTCTCAGACCGAAGTTGTCGTTTTATGCAGCTATGAGGTCATTGGGTCTATAGGGTAGAAAAGGAAACCTCCAATAAGTAACTTCTAGTGTTAGTAGGGTCTCAAAGCGAAGTTTGCCGTTTATGCAGCTATGAGGTCATTGGGCCTAAAATTAAATACTTAAATATGTAACACTTATAGTTTTTCATCGTCCTACAGACAAATCATCAATCATCAATCATCTATCATCTATCATCAATCATCTATCATCAATCATCTATCATCAATCATCAATCAATCAATATGAAAATTTTAGTGGTCGGCGCCAGTGGTGCCACAGGTAGTCAATTGGTAGCGCAACTTCTTTTGCAACAGCACTCCGCAAAAATTGTTGTTCGTTTTCCCCATAAGCTCCCTGAATCATGGAAGAACAATGCGCATCTTCAAATGATTACAGCTAGTATATTAGACCTTACCGATACCGAAATGCAAGATTTGGTAAGCGATTGCCATGCAGTGGCATCGTGCCTAGGACACAATTTAACTTGGAAAGGTATCTACGGTCAACCTAGAAGATTGGTTGCCGATGCTACCAAACGTTTATGCAATGCCATAGAATCCAATAAATTGGAACGTACTACAAAGTTTGTTCTAATGAATACGACCGGTAATCGAAATCGTGATTTGGACGAACGGATTTCTTTCGCCCAAAAATGCGTAATCGGTTTGCTTCGCGTACTACTTCCTCCTCATATAGATAATGAAATGGCGGCAGACTATTTAAGGACACAAATTGGACAAAACAATACAGCCATTGAATGGGTAGCTGTAAGACCGGACGCATTAATTAACGAAGAAAAAGTAAGTGATTATGAAATTTTTCCTTCACCCACGCGTAGCGCTATATTTAATGCCGGTAAAATTAGCCGGATCAATGTCGCTCATTTTATGGCTAGCCTTATCAATGACAAAAACTTATGGAGTACATGGAAGGGTAAAATGCCCGTTATCTATAGTTCATCGAAAGAAAATTAATTAAAGATTAGAAAAATGGGAAGAATCATTAAACAGTTAGAAAAACAACGATCAGGGAAAAAGGTTCTGGTGCTTTTCTTGTTAACCAATATCGTTTATGCGTATATGCTTTTAGTTACCATACCGGCAACAATGACTTTCTCTAACGGATTACAATTATTAGATATGATGCCCGCCGGATATGATCTGGAGTATGTAAACACCCTTTTGCAGACACTAGGAAATACCGGTCGCCAAATCTATCTTACCAAACAAATTCCTGTTGATATGATTTACCCATTACTCTTTGGTGTTTCTTATGCAGCAGTTCTAGCATATTTCCTAAAGAAACTACCTAGACTAAACCAAAACTACCTATATCTGTGTCTTTTACCTGTAATTGCCGGTATAGCAGATTATTTTGAAAACATTGGTATTATTACTATGCTGAATGCCTTCCCAACGGTTACGGAAACTTCTGTACATATCACCAGTATATTTTCAATTATTAAAAGTAGTGCTACCAGTATTTATTTTTTAGTTTTAATAGTCGTCTTGATTAAACTTGGTTTACGTAGGTTGAAATCTAGAGGCAAAAATTAGCAGCATTAGCAAAACCCAATAACTATCAGTAGGAGGGAAGCACTAGCCATAAGAACTTATATTTATCCTAAAAAGGCTAAAAAGAGTAAGTACATTACTGTAATTTTGTAATTCAGTTACGTTACAAATATTCAAAACCTTGCTAGAAAAAAGACGACAATTACCCCAAACCCAATTAACAGATGAAGACCATTTCATATACTGTTTAGAAGGTGTCGATGATATAGAAACCGAACAACTTACCGAAGCACAACAAAGCTTGGAACAACTCGCCATGAAATATGGCATTGCAAGTATCTACAAAACGTGCGATACCATAGAAGGACTAGAAGATAGCCTAAACGCATTGGTGTTAGATGATCATAATTTTAAGGATTATGAAATCATTTATTTGGTCATGCATGGCGAAGCCAATAGTATTTGCCTAAACGATTACTATTACAACTTACAGGAAATTGCGGAAATCTTTGAAGGTCGATTAAAAGGCAAGATCCTGCATTTTTCAAATGCAAAAATTCTGGACCTAGACGAAGAGGAAGCCCAGTACTTTTTAGATATTACAAACGCCAAAGCAGTTTCTGGTTATGGTAATGCCTTTAACGGTGTTAGCAGTGCCAACTTGGATAAAGTCTTTTTTAATCTTTTCAAAGAAGATGATAATATGTTCGATGTGGTAGAGGAGCTGCACCAAAGACATTACAATGTCTGTAAGTTGTTAGATTTTAGGCTGTATTATTAATTCAGTAAGAGCGTCGAGCATATAAATACTAATTTTCCTTTATTATCAGTTTGCTTTAGTTATCAATAACTAGGGTGATTATTTTACTTGGGTATTTATTAAAGAAAAGTATTTTTGTTTTATGGAAGACAAGTTACAGTTACTAAGACAACATTTTGAGGAAATCGTTTCTTTAACTGATGAGGAGTGGAACTTTGTACAATCACACTTTGAATTTAAAAGTCTTAAAAAACACCAATTTTTAATACAAGTTGGGCAGCCTGTAGACTTTGAATATTGGATTATCAAAGGTTTGGTAAAAGCATATTCCATAGACGAAAAAGGCAAAGAACACATTCTTCAATTTGCTATGGAAGACTATTGGGTGAGTGACCATTGTGCTTTTCAACATCAAGAACCGGGAACCATTTTTGTGGATTGCCTTGAAGATTCCGAGTTTTTCTGTTTATCCCTAGAGAACAGGGAAAAGATTTGCTTTGAAGTACCTGCGGTTGCCAATTTTTTCAGAATTAAATCCAACCACGGTTATATCAATCTGCAACAAAGAATCCTTTCATTGCTTACTATGACCGCGGAAAGCAGGTATGAGTATTTATTAAACAAACTTCCAAAATTGATTCAACGCGTTCCTAAAAAATTAATCGCTTCTTATTTAGGCGTATCCAGAGAGACTTTAAGTCGTTTTAACAGCTAAAAGTGACCTAAATCACTTTTCAAGATTGATATACATCACAAAAAATCCGTGATGTATGTCCTCGCACACATCTTGGTTTTCATAGAATTTTGTATCGAACAATTAAATACAATGTACTATGAAAACTACAACAATACAGGGCTCCCAAACGGTAGCCAAAAAGAAGAGTCTACCAGCCGCATTATGGGCATTGACCATAAGTGCATTTGCCATAGGAACAACGGAATTTGTAATTGTAGGTTTATTATCTACCGTTGCAAGTGACCTAGGCACCTCATTAACATCAGCAGGACTATTAGTTAGTTTGTATGCTATTGGTGTTGCCATTGGTGCACCCATATTAACTGCCTTAACAGGTAAAATCCCTAGAAAACAATTATTAATGGGTATTATGTTGCTTTTCATCATTGGTAACGGATTAGCAGCTATCTCACCAAGTTTTGAGTTGTTGCTATTATCAAGAGTGGTAACAGGTTTTGCACACGGTGTGTTTTTCTCTATCGGGTCTACAATCGCAGCTAGTTTAGTGCCAAAAGATAAAAGGGCTACTGCCATTTCTATAATGTTTGCTGGTCTTACTGTTGCTATTGTAACTGGTGTGCCTTTAGGGACATACATCGGTCAGAATTTTGGATGGAGAGCAACCTTTATTGGTGTTGCCCTATTAGGATTAGTAGGTGCAATAGCTAGTTTGGCTTTGGTTCCTAAAAACATTAAACAATCAGCGCCATTACGTCTTATAGACCAATTAAAAGTGATTAAGAATCCGTCTATTTTATTGGTGTTAGCCATTACTGCATTTGGTTATGGTGGTACGTTTGTAACCTTTACCTATTTAACTCCTTTGTTGGAGGAAGTAACGGGTTTCTCTTCAAATATGACCAGTATATTCCTTTTAATTTATGGTATTGCCATCGCGATTGGGAATATCATAGGTGGTAAAGTCTCTAACAACAAACCAGGAAAAGCCTTATTGGTAATGTTTGCTTTACAAGCTATAGTGTTGTTTGTATTATACTTCACCGCTTCTAGTCAGATTTTTGCCATTGTAACCCTATTTTTTATGGGAATTCTAGCGTTTTCAAACGTACCGGCATTACAATTATATGTCGTAAAAATGGCTGAAAAATACTTACCAGGAACCGAAGATGTAGCATCTGCCTTGAACATTGCCGCATTTAACGTTGGTATTGCCATTGGTGCTTATGTAGGCGGAATTGTTATAGAATCCAGCTTAGGTATTGAAGCGACACCTTGGGTAGGGGGTATTTTAGTGATTGTGGGATTCTTGTTGACCCTAGTTTTATTCAAAAAAGAAAAAATATAAATTATAACTAATGACTACATTAAAATTTAGAAATAACGACGAAATGCCAATTTTAGGCTTAGGAACTTTTAGATCTGAACCTATTGAAGTTTACAATGCGGTACTTTCCGCTATTAAAATTGGATATAGACATATAGATTGCGCTGCAGCATACGGAAACGAAAAAGAAGTAGGTAATGCCATTGCCGATGCGATAAAACAAGGTTTGGTTTCAAGAGAGGATTTATGGGTGACTTCCAAATTATGGAATGCTTCCCACGGTGAAGAGAATGTGATTCCTGCGTTGAAACAAACTTTAGAAGATTTACAATTAGAATATCTAGACCTGTATCTTATCCACTGGCCTGTAGCTCTTAAAAAAGGAACGGAAATGCCAGAAAAAGCATCAGATTTTATTCCACTTTCAGAGGTACCATTGACCAATACTTGGAAAGGGATGGAAGCTGCTTTAGAGGAAGGACTTGCTAAACATATTGGCGTGAGCAATTTCAATGAAAATCAGTTGAAAGAAATACTAGCGACTGCAGTGCATCAACCAGAGATGAATCAAGTAGAAATGCATCCGTTTTTACAGCAAGAAGCATTACAATCATTCTGCGTACAAAACGATATGCTGCTCACCGCTTACGCACCATTAGGTTCGCTTGTAGATAAAAATTCCAAACTACGTTTGTTGGAAAATGATACGATAAAAAACATCGCCAACACAAGAAATATGTCGCCTGCACAAGTCGCATTGGCATATACAATACAACGAGGCATTGCAGTCATTCCTAAATCTATAAATGAAGCGAGATTGCTTCAGAATTTAGAGACGTTAAACCATACGCTCACCGAAGAAGATATGGCGTTGTTGAAAGATTTAGACAAAGGACATCGCTTTATTGACGGTAAATTTTGGGAAGTTGAAAACGGACCATACACTACAGATCGTATCTGGAATGCTTAATCACACTATTCATCAGGTGTCTTAACGGATACCTGATGAATTTAAAAAACACACTATGAATCCTTTTGATAAACTATACAAACCAGGTAAAATGACACTTGGTATGGAGTTTCCTTTAGATAACGATTGGTCAACCGAAAGAAATCGCAAACGCTTGGAAGACAACAGACCTTTTGAAGTACCCGATATTTCCAATCATTTAGCATTGGCACAACAAATTGATGAAGCAGGATTCTCCGCTTTATGGATGCGCGATGTTCCTGTGTACGACCCTAATTTTGGGGATGGTGCACAATTATTCGATACGCTTCCATATTTGGGCTATTTAGCTGCCGCTACCAAAAACATTTTGTTAGGTACTGCTGCAATTGTATTACCACTACAGCAGCCTATAAAATTAGCAAAAGCTGCTGCCACCATAGAAAATTTAAGTGATGGTAGACTCTTGTTGGGTTTAGGTTTGGGCGATAGACCTGTGGAGTTCCCAATTTACAATATAGACTATAACAGAAGACCTGAAATCTTTAGAAAAAATCTTGATATCATTAAAGAAGCTTGGAAAACAAACAGTAATTTAAAATCTAAATACGATTTTTTAACTAACGGTATAGAAGTTTATCCTAAACCGAAAAATGACATTCCGCTTGTAATAGCAGGTCATTCCGGACAAAGCATTAATTGGATAGCAAAAAACGCACAAGCTTGGTTTAATTACCCAAGACCGGTTGCCGAAAATTTAGAAAACAGAAAATACTGGTGTAATGCTTTGTATGATGAAGACCAAGCAGCAAAGCCTTATATTTCGGCTATACATTTAAACCTATCTAAAAACGACAATGTGACTTTTAAACCACAGCGCTTTGGTGGCACCGTGGGCATCAACCATCTTACCGAATATTTAAAAGCATATGAAAATGTAGGAGTCAACCATATGGCTATCAATCTAAGAAAGTCTGAAACACCCGTAAGTGAGGCTATTGCTAAAATTGAAGAGGTTGTATTACCGGAGTTTTTGAAGGTTAATTAAAAGGCAAAATTCTGCATTTCTACAACGCATGATAATATGTTCGATGTGGTCGAAGAATTACACCAAAGACATTACAGTGTCTGTAAAATGTTAGATTTTAGATTGTATTATTAGAATAGAACTGCCCTACAGCATCTCCAGAAAAAAGGGTAAAGCCAAATTTGTGTTTTTTTGGGGCCAAACGCCAAACAGCTCGGTTTCCTGAGGTACATTATTCAGTTCAATGAATTTAATTTTAGTATTGTGGTCATCCCTAAGGGAGTTGGGCACTATAGAAATACCCAATCCGCCTTCCACTAGCTTAAAAATCGTAGGGGCATGAATTGATCGATGCGATATTTTAGGAGCAAATCCATAATCGTTACAAAGTGCTACAATTTGGTCATAATACATTTGACTATTCTCATTTGGCAATAAGATGAAAGACTCATCTGACAATTGCGACACATCCTTAAAATTACATATAGAAATTGCATGATCTCTTGGTAATACCAAAGCGAATTTTTCTTTAAAGACCGACTTGATTTTCAATGTAGCGGGAACAATATTGGAGCGTATAAACCCAATATCAATTCTGCCTGCCTCCAAAGCGGAAAGTTGATCGGTGTTACTAAGGTCGTTCAGGTAAAATTCTATATTGGGGTACGTTTCGGTAAATTTCTTAATAATAGTGGGCAAGTATGTTTGCATTGCAGAAGCTACAAATCCAATTTTAAGCAATCCTTGTTTGCCAGAAACTGCAGATTTCCAACGCTCCATGGATACGGTAGCCTGATTTTGTATCAGCATTGCCTCTTGTTTAAAAAGAATTCCCTCAGTACTTAAATGCACCTTTCTATTGTTGCGTATAAACAGACTTTTTCCCAAAATAAACTCTAAACGCTGTATTTGTTGGCTCAGAGCAGATTGTGAAATGTACAATTTCTCTGCCGCCTCACGGTAGTGTAACGTATCTGCCAATACCAAAAAATAGTGGAGATGTCTAAATTCTAATTGATTAGTCATACTTATCAATAAACATACAATGTTAATTGTTAACTGTCAAATTAGATAAGAACTTTGTAAAATAATTATATTTAATATTTAGTTTTAATACCTGGTTGCTATGAATTTTCAACAAAATACTTCTCTAGATAGAGTGTTGAACGCTTTATTTCTTCCCTATAAAAAAAGTGTTACCGACGTAGAAAAAATTTCCAAAGCAATGATTGATGCCGATATGATTTCTAACGAAGATGAAATCGTTAATGATCATATTGCTTTTCGTACCTTAGGTGTTCCTAATTTGGGAATTTCTTCTTTTGAAAAGATATTTTTACACTACGGATACACCAAAATGGACTCCTATTATTTTCCAGGTAAAAAACTAGATGCCTATTGGTATGCACCACCAAGCCCAGAGTATCCTAGAATTTTTATTAGTGAGCTAAGAGTACAAGACCTATCTACTAAAGCGCAAAGTATCATTTCTGAATATACCAACGACATTATCACCGACCCTGTAGATACTATTGATTTGAACGATACAAAGGCAGTTGGTGATTTTTTCTACCAACCGTTATGGAAGTTGCCAACGTTAGCCCATTTTCAACAATTATCGGAAGAAAGCGAATATGCCGCTTGGGTCATCTACAATCGTTATTATTTAAATCACTACACCATTAGTGTCCATGATTTGCCTTCCCCATATAATTCATTGGAAGTATTTAATGAGTTTTTAGAAGAATTGGGGATTGTGCTTAATACCTCTGGGGGAAAAATAAAAACCAGTAAGGACGGTTTATTACGCCAAAGTAGTTCGGTAGCCGAAATGGTAGATGCTACTTTTGCCAATAGCGAAACCATGAAAATTTCAGGTAGTTATGTAGAATTTGCGGAGCGATCCATACTGCCAGAATTTGCCTCTTTAGATAAAAATGAAATACAAAGAGAGCATAGAAGGGAAGGCTTTGAAGCTGCAAATGCAGATAAAATCTTTGAGAGTACTTATTTGGAGCAGACTTTGAAGAAGTAAGAGCGATTTTTTTTTGATATGATTCGACAACGAGAAGGTTATATCTGAAATGCAAACTTAGGTCGAGATGCCTCAGAATTTATTCAAGGTTTAAATAGATTCTCCTATAAGGCGCACACGATATTCTATCTGCAAACTGTGAGCATAATTTTTATTCTTAGAGTTTTCAGTCAACGCATGGACTATGATTGGAAACTCCAAAAAGGTTTGGAATAGATAGTAATTGGTGATAACTTATTGCAATTTTATATAATGTCGGATTATAGAACATTTCTGTTCTATAATTTATATTATGTAAAATAGAATTTCTAACACCTACTATTTGTTACTTATTTTAGCCCTATTAGAAACATTGTAAAATATAACTTATAAGTCCACCAACATCATCTCACCGACTTTTAAATCATCCACAGGATAATTCAAAAGCTCGTGTATGTAAAATAGAATTTTAAACAACCCACTATCTTATACAAATTTCATCATTATACATAACCTAGGAAATACTAACTTATAAGTCCACCTACATCATCTCACCAACTTTTCAATCATCCATAGGATAATTGAAAGTTCTTGTTAGCATATTTCAACTTAAGAAACCTTTTTAGGTTCTGAGTGAATATGAAGCGGCATGAAATACATAAACACCAACATAATCAGAAAATATAATACGGCAAATATGGTATACGTATAATCACCGGCATCTGGAGAAATTGGTAATAATACCAAAGACATGTTCAACATAGATTGTATCACCAAAACACAAATACCGCTTTTAGTTTTTGAATACACTATGGCACACATACCTGCTGCGCCCATCATATTCAAGAATAAGGGCCACACCGGTAAATCTTCTATAACGCCCACATTGATATAAACAGACGGCAACCACCATAAAGACCATACAAAACCAATAATCTGAGTTGCCAAAAACGGATTTATTTTCTTTGACAGTACACGCACGGCATACCCGATCCAGACCACCTCTCCCAAAAATGCCCATGATAACAAGAACAACGTGAATTTTAAAGTGGGTATATACAATTGGAACTGAAGAAAAGATATATCATTATGGTATATGGCTTTGATCGATAAGGTGATGAGACCTATGATAAATGCAAAGAGCAAACTAAACAAATACCATTTAGGGTGTATCTTCCACACTGCCATTGGTCTGAACAAATTCTTGATACCTTCATTGCCCTTGGTAATTTTCACTATGAATACTAACAAGAAAAACAGGGCATAAAACCTACCATTGGTGTATGGAAAAAACTCTATAACCCCCATACTTTTTGCGTAGGTAATCACAAAATTCAACAATGGCGCCAGGGTTAAAAATATCCAGATTTCATACTTTTTTAAAAAGTTGATCATTTTTGTGGTCATCGGTATTCTCTTAGTTGTGGTTTGGTTATTCGGATCAAATATAATCTAAAATGTAAAGAAACTCCCTAAAGGTTTATGGCGCCGAACACTCCAAAATCTGCTTCTTTTTGAACCCCTTCTATTACGGATTGGTACCATAAGCTAAATCCAGCATCTTCAAAAAGCTGTGTGTAGTTATGGGAAAATGACCGCTCTATTCCATAGGGTTGCGAATTTGGGTTTTTAGTGAAATCAACATCTACCCCAATAGGTTCTATGGCAATGAAAATGGTATTTTTCAAATGATTTAAAGATTTAAATAAATACTTTAATTGTTGTTGTGTAAAATACTCTAAAACACCGCCTGAAGTAAATACAATCATATTATCAGTTCCGTTTTCACTAATCCATTCAGCACCATCGGCGGCTACGAAATTTAATTTATGATATTGCTGGTATTTTTTAGTATTAAATTCAATTTGATCAGTACTTAAATCTATACCAACGAATTTCTCTATTTGCGGAAACTGTCTACTCAAATACTCTAGAACCTCACCATTACCTGTACCAATTTCTATCATGGTATGGTATTTTTGAGGGTTGTCGTTAAGAAGTTTTTTTAGCCCTTCAAATACAGGTAAGCAATGCGGTAAAAAGAAATCGTTTAATACACTATCTTTTTCCGAAAAATATTTTCTGCCGGTTTGCTTCCAAAAGTTTTTATGATAATCGGCAAGTAGATTGAAATCTTCATTTTTCTCCGCTTGTTTTAAAAGAGCGGCGCGTATTAGCCGCTCATTTAAATTCAGTTCGTTACCTACATTAAAACTGATTCCTTTTTTTATGAGAGATTCAGTTTTTTTACGTTGCAACTGCATTAAAATTGCACCTGTAAACTCTTTAATTTGCTTTTTCATAACATTTTTATGTTCTTCGATCTATTGAATCACCTGTACTACACTACCACAGGTTAACATACCACTATCAAAATATGGGTTTCTAATTTCTTCATCAAGACTTAGCCAAACCGCACCTTGGTTATTATTGGCCATAGGGCATCGCTGTACGTATAAGTTTTCAGCAGGTGATTTCAAATTCATGGCAATAGCTACTATATGTTCATTTAAGACTACTAAATGTTCCCTTTGTTGTTCTAGATTACCAATTGCCGAGAACATGTCGATACTTTTTTCCAAATGTTCTTTTTCAAGTTTACCCAAATCTTTTTCGGGTAATGATTCAAAAGCAGCAGCCGCTTTTTTTGCCGAAGAAGTAATTTGCTGGTTATTACCAGAAACAAATGCATCTTTCATTTCTAAATAGGTATGCAAGGCCTTTGAAAAATTATCTTGAAAAGATATTGAAAATTCCAACGCCGAATGAGAAGATGTATCTGTTTTATTACTAGTGGCTTCCACCCCTGTATGATGTTCATGACCGGTCATTACCCTTCCTCCCATTTTGTTCATCATAGATTTTTTACCCTGTAGCTGTGCAGCGGCATCAATGGTAAACGTACCATTGGTAACAATTTCCTCTCCATGCTGTAAGCCGTTAGCGATAGTTATGTTTTCACCATTTCTACCGTTGATTTTTACTTCCCGCATTTCAAAAATGGGTTGATCCACACTAGTTTTTACGTATACTAGAGACCGCTCCCCCGTCCACATTACGGCACTTGCCGGTACGGTAATAACTTCCTCATTATGGTTGGTGTCACCAGAGATTTTACCGGTAACGAACATACCTGGCTTAAATAAATCATCTGTATTTTTAAGAATGGTCCTAACGATTACCGTACGAGTAGCATTGCTTAAAATTGGGTCTACAAAAGATATTATAGCCTCAAATTCTTTTGCTGCATAAGCATTTGACACTACTTTTATTTTCTGCCCAACTTTTAAACTTGGTATTTGATTTTCATAAGCATCGAATTCTGCCCAAACCGTAGTAAGGTTACTAACTTTTAGAATAGGCTGACCTTGTTTTACGTAGTCCCCTTCCCTAGCCGTAACCTCTGTAACGGTACCGGTTACCGTAGCATATATCGGAAAATTGTCCTTAACCTTACCTGTAGTTTCAATTGCGGTAATTTGAGCATCGGATAATTTCCACAATTTCAATTTATTCCTCACCGCCTCATATAACGCCGGCTGAGATTCTTTTAGGGTTGCGGTGGTCAAAAGCTCTTGTTGTGCCGCAACCAAATCAGGAGAGTAAATGGTTGCCAATAGCTGGCCTTTCTGTATCTTTTGCCCCTCATAATTCACATGTAAACGTTCTAAACGACCATCAAAATAACTGGCCTGTACCGCATTATTCTCATCATTGGGTACAATTTTACCGGAAAGTAAAATACTGTTATCCCCAGATTCACCGGCAACCGATCCTACTATCGTTGTTTGAATATTTGCCAAGGCAATGGCATTTTCGGTCATTTTAATTTCGTTGGGCGAGAGTCCGTCCGCACCTGTCTCCGCAGGTATCAAATCCATACCACATATGGGGCAATCGCCTGGTTCTGGCTGCATGATCTGTGGATGCATAGAACAGGTCCACATTTCACTGGATCCAACCTCTTCATGGTCATGATCATTGTGCACTTTTTCACCCGGGGCAGTAGAATTAGTGCCAAATATAAAATAGCCACAAAGCAACCCTACGAACACGGCGGCAACTAGGTAAAGAACATTTTTCTTCATACTTATTTTTCGTTTTCAAGGCGCTGGATCATCGCCTTCATTTCTTCGATTTCCTTTTTTTGTGCTTTGATAATATCATTGGCCAACTTTTTGACCTCTGGATCCTGAATATCTGCACGTTCACTGGTTAAAATAGCAATTGAATGATGCGGTATCATTGCCTTCATCCACAACACATCGCCTACTATGGGCGCTTGTACCCTAACCAAGCCCAAAGCACCTAAAAACAAAGCTATACTGCCAAAGATGATAACTATATTCTTCTTTCTATTCTTATACATATTACGCATGGCAAAAAACATGATCAATGCCATGGTAGAAATACCCAAACAACTCATATAAAACCTTGTAAGACTAAAATAAACATGGTCTATAGCATAGGTATTTAAGTACATGGTGATGTACATGGCCACAAACGATGCCCCTAGCATCAATGCAAATTTTGTATAGTTATTGGTATCCATTTTATGATTTTTAGGTTCTTCTGTTTTCATGATTTTTTAGTTTTAATTCAACTTCTTTTTAATTTTCCTAATAGTAGGCGAACTTGTATACCACAGTAAAAATCCGCTACCAACGGTAATCAACCCCAAAAGGGAAAAGGCTCTAAGTATTATATTGTTGAAATTGTCCCTGCCTTGATAATCCATAGTGTGGGTCATCCAAAGAAAATCAAACCAGCGCCAATCTCTATATCTAACTGTATGAAACCTGCCATTGTTGACAGCTACATAAGCCTTTAAGTTTTTATCTGTCTTATAAGAAATTTCATAAGCAGGTAAAGGTCTTCCGCGATATTCATGATGCTTTCCCACAGCATCAATTCTCTGTATTTGCCCAAGTTCTAAGTCAGAAAGCATAAAGCGGTCTGCAACATTTAATGCCTCTTGTTCTGTGAGCCCTTCTTTTATTGCCCCTGTACGTGCGTTAAAGAGCTTTGTATTGTTGATCCAATAATACGGTTGCCCAGCAATTTCAAGCAATTCTAAAGTTTTGATAGGTTCTTGAACATCTATTTGGGAGCTTCCTATCAAATTTGAAAAAGATGCCTGTTCAGGAACCACTTTCTTATAATGATCCCCGTGTATTTCATCTATATCCGTCCAACTAAAATACATTCCACTAATAGTCCACATCAAAAACTGAATACCTAAAAAGATACCCAAATACCTATGTGCTTTTCTGATTCTTAATGCCGTTTTACGCTTTACCATTTTATATATCAATCTAAATCCGAACCTCTTAACCTTAATGAATTTGCAATTACCGATACAGAACTAAAACTCATTGCCAAAGCCGCAATCATTGGCGACAACAGTATGCCAAAAAATGGGAATAACACTCCCGCAGCTATAGGCACACCAAGTGTATTATAGATCAGAGCAAAAAAGAGATTCTGTTTTATGTTCTGCATAACTTTATGACTAAGGTTTCTAGCTTTTACAATACCATGTACATCTCCTTTTACCAATGTGATCATGGCACTTTCAATAGCAACATCCGTTCCTGTGCCCATGGCAATACCCACATCACTTTTAGCCAAGGCAGGAGCATCATTAATACCATCACCGGCCATAGCCACAACCCTACCCTGCTCTTGTAATTTTTCAACTTCATTGAGCTTATTCTCGGGTAACATTTCAGCTTTAAAATCGGTAAGGTTCAATTCACCGGCAACAGCTTGTGCCGTATTGTGGTTATCACCGGTTAACATTATCACCTCTATTCCTTTATCCTGTAGTTCTTTAATGGCCTTTGCACTAGAGGGTTTAATTTTATCACCAATAACAACATACCCTGCTACTTCTTCATTTACCGCTAAATATGAAACTGTTTTACCTTGCTTTTGATGGTCTTGAACTTCTGATTGCATTTGTGACGATACCGATGCATTTGCATATTCCATCATTTTGGCATTGCCTAAATAGAGAGACTTACCATCTACACTACCCTCTACACCTTTACCTGTTACGGCATTGAACTGTTCTGTTTTAGATATCTCTACCTGTTTTTCTTTTCCATACTTTACCGTGGCTTGGGCCAGTGGATGCTCACTGGAGTTGTTCAGAGATGCAATTAGATGTAAAATCTCATGCTCAGTATAATCTTTAGAGAAAACCCCTATTTTATCAACAGTTGGTTTTCCTTCTGTAATGGTACCTGTTTTATCAACAATAAGGGTATTTACCTTATCCATTTTCTCAAGTGCTTCAGCATTTTTAATGAGTACCCCGTTTTGAGCTCCTTTACCAACACCGACCATTACTGACATGGGCGTGGCCAACCCTAAAGCACAGGGACAAGCAATTATTAAAACCGCTATTGCATTGACCAAGGCATAAACATACGCAGGATCAGGACCCCAGATCGCCCATACTACAAATGTTATTAGGGAAACAAGGACAACCACCGGTACAAAATACCCAGAAACGGTATCGGCCAATTTTTGTATAGGCGCACGACTACGGCTAGCATCGTTCACCATATGGATAATTTGAGATAAAAGGGTATCACTGCCTACCTTTTCCGCCTGCATTAAGAAAGATTGGTTTCCGTTTATGGTTCCACTATTAATATGATCACCAACGGTTTTATTTACCGGTATGGGTTCACCAGAGATCATGGACTCGTCCACAGTAGTGTCTCCTTCAGTAATCTTACCATCTACAGGAATTTTATCACCTGGCTTAACTCGTAAAACATCTCCTTTTTCAATGGTATCTATAGCTACTTCTTCCTCTTTGCCATCCACAACTTTTATGGCTTTATTTGGGGCAAGTTTCAATAGTTCCTTTACCGCAGAATTTGTTTTGCTATGTGCCCTGGCCTCTAATACCTGACCCATTAATACCAACGTCAATATCACCGTTGCGGCTTCAAAGTACACATGCACTGCACCGGATTCCGTTTTAAATTGTGCTGGAAAAAAATCTGGAAACAACATACCAAAGACACTAAAAAGCCATGCGACACCGGCACCGATACCAATTAAGGTAAACATATTAAGATTCCATGTCCTTATACTTCTATACGCTCTTTCAAAAAACATGCGCGTAGCATAGAACACCACCGGAATTGATAAGGCAAACTGAATCCAGTTCCATTGTTTCTGGGGCATAACCTTATATAACGGGTTATCCGGGATCATTTCGCTCATAGCAATAATGAATATGGGCAAGGTAAATGCTAATGCGATCCAGAATTTTTTGAGCAATTTCTTATAGGTTTTCTCTTCTGCAGAACTATCAGCCTCCATGGGAACCAAATCCATACCACATATAGGACATGAGCCCGCTTCATCTTTAACTATTTCTGGGTGCATAGGACAAGTCCACTGTTCTGATGATGTAGAAGAGAGGTTCTGTTCTTCAACCAGGTCCATACCACAAACCGGGCAATCACCCGGCTTATCATACGTTTTATCACCTTCACAATGCATGGGACAATAAAAGGTGCCGTTGCCCTTCTTTGATTTCTTTACATGGTTATCTTTCTTAGATACATCCTTATTAAAATCTTCACTAGAGCCATGAATAGAATATGTACCGCCTTCTTTCTCCAGCACGTTCTTAAAAGTCTCTATTGGTATATGCGATTGCATTTCAATAGTTGCCTCCGCTTTTTCTAAATCTACAGATGCATTGGTAACACCATCAACTTTTGAAAGTGTCTGCTCAACATGACTTCGGCATCCGTTACATGTCATTCCGTGTATGTGATAAACGTGTTTCATAATGCACTTTAGTTTAATTTCTTAATCATAAGGTGTAGCATAGAAAACCGATTCTATAACGCCTTACTTGGACTACCATAAATTCAACAATTAATAGGGAACAGCTTAACCTGAACCGAAAAATAATTGTTATTAAACCTTAAAAAATGCCTGATACGGAAGTGATTAAACACTAACCATTAACATAAGAAATACACTTCCTGTACCAGGACTTTATTCTTTACTATCTTTTAAACTTAGTTGATTTCTCTCTGTACTTTACCACATTTTAACATTGAGCTACCATAATATGGGTTAAGTACAGCCTCATTTTTGCTTAACCAAGCTGTACCGCCATCATACATTGGACAAAACTGCTCATACACCGTACTTTCACTACCTGTAATAGCGATCATATCAGTAATAATTACGCTTAAATTTTTAAAGTGCTCCCGTTGACTATCTAAATCACTACCTGAAATTTCTACGGCATATTCTTGGGCATCTTTAGCTATGGCAGCTAAGGTTTCTTGTTCGCTATCCGTATAAGCGGACTTATTGAGATTAGCCAATGAGGCTGCAAGTACACCGCCCAATTTTTTAGCAGAATTGTTATCATCTTCAACCAATGCATTCTTTAAATTAAAATAATCTTCAAGTACACTTTCTGAACTTACATTCTGTTCACTGTCCATAGTCCCTGTTTCATCCGAAACCTCTTGCTTTTCTACACTTTCTTTAGCCGATGGTGTTGACTTTTTATTGGTTTCTTTGCATGATACTGATAGCATCAAAACAATAACAAATACTATTAATCCTATATTTCTTTTAGTTGTTTTCATCGTATTAATTTTAATTTCAAATTTATTATCTGGTTAAAAAGTTTTGTGTCATAATTATGGTTCTTATCTACGTAATTCCGTCTAAGGTGTTTCTTCTATTCAACTGATTGTTTTTATATTCCGTTAAACTCATACCTGTTTCTTTCTTAAAAAGCCTACTTAAATGATTTACATTGCTATAATCAAGTAATTGTGAAATTTTGGTAAAGTTGTATTCTTGCAATTGCACCAATTCTTTCACCTTTTCCAGCTTAAGTTTTATAAAGTATTTTTCAATAGTAACATTTTCATTCACGGAAAATATCTTACTGATTCTTGAATACTCCAAGCCCATTAAACCCTCTAAATACTTAGATAGTGTATGTTCTAAATGAAACGGTAATGTTTGTAACAACTTAATGAGTTCAATTTTTATTTGTTCTACCAATCGTTGCTCTTGACCAAGTAATATTTCAAAACCATTTTGCTCTAATGCCGATTGTATATTTACAAAGTCATCATTAGAACTTTCTGTATAAGTAATTATACCTAACTCGATGTTTTTCAATGTAATACCTAGCTTTTCAACTTCACTCCTAATAACTTTGACACAGCGACTACACACCATATTCTTTACAAATAATTTCTTGTCCATAGCCTAGTCTATTAAGTAATTAATAATTGCCGATTGCAGGTAGTATTGCTGAATAGATGCTATTTGATTCAACTCAAATTTGAGCTGTAGTTCCTGTATGTCCAACACATCATTAAAGTCAATTGTGCCGGTCTCATAATTGGCAATTAGAATTTGCTCGGCATCTTTGGCCTGCGCTACATTTTTACTTTGAATGTTGTAGGCTATCCTAGCTTGGTTACGTTCTGATATCGCTTTTGCAAAAGCAGACTCCAATACTTTAAGGCGACTGTTCTTTTGAAATTCTATTTCTTGTTTTCGTAATTCATTTTGCTTGGAAATAGATTTATACCTATGATTAAAAATAGGCACTGAAACTGAAACCATGGGCATTAAAATATCTTTACCATTGTCATCTAAGGCCATATCGGTACGTTCGCTAACCGGTAAATAGTCTATACCAAACCCAATTGCAGGTGCACTTTCACGTTGGTTAAGCAATTCTGATTTTACAACAGACTCATAAAGTTTATCATATTTTAATAGCTCTGGGTTAAGGGCAAGTTTTTCTGTATCTATACCAAAATCTTCATTGGGAATTTCCAATAAGGCAACTATTTCCACAGCTGAATTTTCTTCTCTATTGCATAAAATATTGAAGGCTGCCCGTTTAGAAATAAAAGCTTCTTCTAGTATTTCTATTTGCTGCTGTAGCTCATTCTGGCGAATCTGTAATCGTAAAACATCTACCGCAGAAGCCTTTCCAACTTGTACCGAGGTCAATGCCAGGCGCTCATAGGTTTGTAATAGTTGAATATTTTGTTCAAGTATTCCTTGCTTTGAACGTATTAGAAATAACTCATAATATGATCGGGATACCGATAGCGCCAATTTTCTTTTTGCGATAACGATTTCCACATACTCCGAATCTGCCATTGAAGTAGCGTAATTTTCACGGGCGGTTATTGTACCAAACCATGGCAACATTTGTTTTACCCCTATCCTTGCACGTTGTGCGCCAACCTTAGTTTCCGGTTCACTTACAAAATAGCCGGCACTTATTTCCGTATTAGGAATCCAAGCCGCCTCATTTACTTTTTCATCCGCAATTTGATATCTTAATTCCAGAGATTGAATCTCAGGATTATTTTCAACCGCTTCTTCTATATACTTTTGAACATGTTGTGCTTTTACCGAAAGAACAACAAACCAAAAACAGAGATTTAGAATACTATTTTTCATCTGTTTAATTTTTTAAGTTGATATTCTTTTTTCCAGCTAAACAATACCGGAGCTAAAAAGTATGAAGTGATATCTATAATCATTCCTCCAAAAATTGGAATTGCCATAGGTATCATAATATCACTACCTTTTCCTGTGGATGTCAATACCGGCAGCAATGCCAATATTGTGGTTACGGTAGTCATTAAACAAGGACGAATGCGTTTACCTGCAGCTTCTAAAGTTGCTTTTCTAATTCCGGTCTTATCCGTAGGTTTCTCACTGTCAAATGTCTGGGTCAAATAGGTTGCCATGACCACGCCGTCATCTGTAGCAATACCGAACAAGGCAATAAAACCTACCCAAACGGCCACACTTAAGTTAATGGTTTTCATATTAAAAAGTGTGCGCAGATTTACACCGAACAAGCTAAAATTGAAAAACCAATCTTGTCCGTAAAGCCAGATCATTACAAACCCGCCGGCAAAAGCAACCGCTATACCCGTAAACACCATTAAGGATGTGGTTACCGACCTGAATTGAAAATATAAGATCAAGAAAATGATCAATAATGCCATGGGCACCACAATAGAAAGGGTTTTCTCTGCTCTTAATTGGTTTTCGTAAGTTCCCGTAAAGCCATAACTTATACCTTGAGGTACCGTTAAGCTGCCTTCTTCAATTTTCTTATCAATTAAAGCTTGGGCACTCTCAACAACATTTACTTCGGCAAAACCATCTAATTTATCAAACAATACATAGCCTATTAAAAAAGTATCTTCACTTTTAATTACTTGCGGACCCTGTTCATACCTAATTGTAACTAGATCACCCAAGGGTACTTGAGACCCATTTTTTATAGGAACATATATGTTCTTTAAATCATCGGGATTGGACCTTAATTCCCTAGGGTAACGAACCCTTACACCATAACGCTCCCTTCCTTCAACGGTCTGTGTTAATGGCATACCCCCAACGGCAACCTGCAACACCTCTTGCACATCCATAATAGAAAGACCATAACGCGCTAGCTGATCACGTTTAATATCAATTAGCAGGTATGGTTTACCAACAATACGATCTGCAAATACAGCTTGCTTTTTGACTCCATCTACTTCTTTTAAAATAGATTCCAATTGCAGCCCAAAATTCTCTATGGTTTTAAGATCAGGACCTTTCACCTTAATACCCATTGGAGCACGCATACCGGTCTGTAGCATTACAAGCCTGGTCTCTATAGGTTGTAATTTTGGGGCAGAAGTCACACCTGGAAATTTGGTCACTTTAACGATCTCGTTCCAAATATCATCTGGACTGTTAATTTCGGGGCGCCAATTTCTATAATATAATCCGTCTTCAACCGCTATCAGATCTTTATTTGTAGCAGTTG